>WBZN01000029.1_pt1 | contig 238813 bp, 211 predicted proteins | sample 5204281 | NCBI WGS metagenome assembly WBZN01 (sample SAMN12344347, study PRJNA552823) | activated sludge metagenome | biome: Activated sludge suspended growth; feature: Nitrification reactor; material: Wastewater; isolation source: activated sludge from nitrification reactor of wastewater...
GGTACTCGTTATCGCAGTTATTGCTTTCTTCTTGATGCGTAAAAAGAAAGATCAAACTACGCAAGCTTAAAATCGTCATCTCTCTAAATTAAAGATGAGCTCAATCTAAAAATTGAACTCATCTTTAATTACGACATCGTATTTCAGTAGCAGTTATAAAAATCGGCTTAACAAAATAAATAGAGGTTCTTGTGAAAAATATTCAAATGATCAAGTTTTCAATGGATAAGACAGTTTTTTTTCTCTTATTCTTGTCAATGTTGTCGCTGATGTGGCAATCAAATTCAGCCATGGCTCATGCCGCATTGGTTAAATCAGATCCAGCACGTAGAGCGACACTTTCGATGTCCCCTAAGCAAATTCAACTATGGTTTAATGAAAAGATTGAAGGTGCGTACACATCGGTTGTGTTACTTGACTCTAACAAGAAAGTCATAACAGAAGATACGCCGGAAGTTGTTACAGATAATCCAAAATCAGTGGTATTGAATATACCTCAAATTGGCTCTGGAAAATATACGGTGCAATATCGTGTAATGTCTGTAGATGGTCATGTGATTGAATCGAGTTACGATTTCAATGTAAAAAACAAAATGCAGTAAAAAAAGATGTTAGAGGTTGTTGCTGCATTTGCACGTTGGCTACAACTTGCCGCGAATTTTATACTTTTAGGTAGCTATATTTGTCTGGTTATTGCTAAAAGCGGTACAGGAAAAATAGCGTCAAATTACAAGTCGTGGATGGAGAAGCTTGAACGCTTGCTCCCATGGTTTGCGATATTTATTCCGCTTGGGTTGATGGTAGTGATGGCAAGTACCATCGTTCAAATAACTGCAAATGTCAGTAACTTACTTCAACCGGATCAATGGATTTCAATAACAACAGACACACGTGCCGGTAAAATATGGATCTTCCGAATCGGAATTTCTTTAATGTTGTTAATTCTAATTCTTGCGTTCAACAAAATTCAAAAGACTGTATATCACTATAGTTTTTTTGCAATCGCTGCATCGTTGCCTTTGATAGCCAGTACATTTGCCAGTCATACGGCTTTAGAGGCGCTGTCACCAACAACTATTTTACCCTATGCCATTCATGTGGTACTAGCAGCAGTATGGTTAGGTGCTTTGCCGGTGTTATTGTTATTAATGTATGAAGATAAGAAATTAGCTTCCTTTGAGGTAACAAGAAATTCTGATTTGTCATTTGTTCTAAATCGCTTTTCTTCCGTAGCATTTCCGGCGATGTTGCTGATTATTCTGACAGGGGTGGTCGTAAGCGACCATATTTTTAATGGTTATTATGCGGCATTGATTGCAACACCCTATGGCTGGCTATTAAGCGGCAAGATTCTTTTATTAATCCTCATTCTATTAATTGCTAACCGAGTACGTTCTGAATGGCTCCCAGCGTTAAGCCAAAGTATAAAAATGTCTGATAATGTAAAAACAAAAGAAAATTTGCGGAAATGGGTTGGTTTTGAGTTTGCTCTGGCGATGATACTGTTGTTGCTAGCAACATTGTTGACAAATTCTGTGCCGGTTAAAGATCTCAATATTGAGAAATGGCCGTTACCCTTCCGATTCTCTATTGATGCAACGTGGAATTTGCCTAATGTAGCTTTGCAAGTGTGGATCGGAGTGGCTATTCTCAGCATTGCGATAGTATTGATGGCATGGGAAAGGTTGCAGCACGGTAAGGTAAAGTGGTTGATTCCAATGGTTTTAATTCTGATAGGGGCATCAGTCGCTTTGCAAGCGACAGCTATTCGCGCTTATCCAGAAACCTACCAAAAGCCGGTGGAATCGTTTAACGCAATTTCGATTGCTAACGGCGCTACTCTTTTTTCAGAGAATTGTGGTGAATGCCATGGTTTGCAAGGAAAAGGTAACGGAATTAAATCACGAACTTTGTCGACCAAATTACCCGATTTATTGATGGAGCCGCATACAGTTGAGCATACACCGGGTGATTTTTATCATTGGATTACGTATGGCATGGAAAATACCGATATGCCGGGTTTCAAAGAAAAATTATCCAATGAAGACCGGTGGGATTTAGTTAATTTTCTCCATGCGTTATCGCGCGGTTATCAATCAAGGATTCTAGGCCCGGAAGTAAATCCAGGCAAAGCATATATGCAACCTCCTTTGTTTTCTTATAGTACGCAAAATGGAAATATAGGAACATTGCAAGATTTTCGTGGCAACAAAACTGTGTTGTTGGTGATTTTTTCGTGGCCGCAGTCGCAGGCCCGTCTGAATGAATTAAGAACCGTTCATAGTCAGTTGGAACAACAAAATGTGGTGGTTATTGCTGTCCCTTCGAATGAATTAGACGAAGTACAACAGGAATCTTTATCCAAAGAGTTTCCCTTTGTGGTTGTGTCGCAAGGGGCAACGGAAATTGCGACCAGCTACTCTCTTTCCCGGCGTACAGTGACCCATCCAGACATTATTGGGCGCGGTACGCAATACGATCATATGGAGTTTTTGATCGACAAATCCGGTTATTTACGCGCTCGTTGGATTCCATCAATCGATGAAAAAAACTGGTCAGATGTGAATTTTTTGAATCAACAAGTATCTTTATTGAATCGTGAAAACTTACCAAGTTCACCTGCGAAAGAGTACGTTCAGTAATGTTTTTGAAAGAAGGGTAATAAAAAAGCGGTGATAGCTTTTAAACGCTATCACCGCTGCAGTGTTTAGATTAAAACTAAAAACGGAAATTATATTGAACGTATAACAGGTCCGCAGAAACACCCGGAACTTGGTTTTTTAAGAAATTCCCGCTAAACAATTTAGAATATCCAAACAGTACATCTTGATGCCGATCTACGTGTATATTAAAGCGAAAATCAATTTCATCCCCGATGTGACTACCTGATTGCCCTGTAATGTCTCTCAGGGTTGCAGCTCCAGCGGCATTGTATAAATAATCGCGTTGATTTGCTAAATAGAAGCGATGATATTGGGTAATAAAAGTAATCCAGGGTACTGGGTGCATGCTCAATTGCACATTAAAATCATGCATATTTTGACGACCCACACGATCTAAGAAACCCAAGTAGTAATGGCCAAATGGGAACATTTGATTGAAGGTATTGCTTCTGCCATCAGTAGAATTGCTGTCACCTGACGCAAAATCATAGCGTATCCAGCCTTGCGCATTCATTAGGGTCGGTACACGGTAACCCGCACCTGTTGCAACTGCAAAGGCAGAAACATCTAGTCCCGAACGCTGACCAAATTGATACATGCCTTCCAATTCGTATAAGAAGTTATCAAAGTTGCCCACTAAACGACCGCCTAGCGTATGAACGTGTGAGTTTCCTTGTAGAATATTGCCTTTTGATACGTTTGCGGGCGTAAGGTTGCGATCATTTTCCAAGCTTAAGAAATAAAGATCGACAGCATGGGTAGGTGCGGGTCTATGCGTTGCCCAAAGCCCCCAGAAATTCTGTTTGGTATCCCAATTATCGACATTACCTTTTTCGATAATCATTGGACGCATCCAGAAAGCATCGACGTCCCATCCCGGTGTACGCCAGAAAGCTTTTACCCCTTGAAAGGTTCTTCTTGTATTAACCCAATCCAACGTTGAGATCAAACGTTGTGAGCCATACAATAATTCTTGTCGCCCAAAACGAATATATACCGGACCATCTTTGACATTTCCAAGTTTGATATCGGTAAATAAATTCAGCAGATCGGCATGATTTCTATCGGTAATGAGTGGCGGCAATTCAGAACCGAAAGCACGTGCATCTAACATCTCTGCAAACAAGCGTACTTTGTCGCGATACCATAAATCAGCGTGAAAACGTGTGCGCAATAAGTGAAAATCGTTGTTGATTCCGGCCGCATTCAAGCGACTATCGGTTTCATGGATGTAGCGATACCAGAAATTTCCACCAAATGATAATAACCAATCGTCTCCCAGATGAATCCTTTTAACAGGATCAAAAAAATCTTTTTCGGCACCAGGCTTATCCAAGTAACGAAAATCAATTTCATACGCAGGCGTTGTTAATATAGCAAATGGTGCGTAAGGCGCCACGGGTGGTTTTTCGCGTTTATTGTCCGTTGCCATATCCCATAGGGAATAATAGCCTGGACCACCTGGCGGCAGAATAAATAACCCTGGACGTGACATCGTTGTAACCGGCGGTACCTTGCTTTTATCAAAGCCGTCTGGCGAGGTAGTTGCTGGCGGTGTGGCAGCGGGCGCAACAGGCGCGGGTGTTGCCGCAGGTGCATTGGCAGGTGGCGTAGCAGTGCCGGATGCCGATTGCGCTTGAACTTGAAAAGTCCAGCCAATCATTGCTATACAGAAAAGAATTAAGCTTTGCCGCCTATTTTTTAGCAAGCGCACTTTTGATCTAGCTAAAAATTTCGCCAGATAGGAAAAAATGTCCGGTGAATTCATTCAGTTCTCCTGTTTAGATAAATTTGTTCGTATTGTGTCGCACGTTCTAAGCAACAATCGTTCGAATGTATTGCTTGCAATAGTGCTATGCAGCACATTGGTATTATTTTGTCGCCGCTATTATATGTGATCACAATTGATTTTAAAGAAAATATTGGGCATGTTTGCCTGTTCATTTATACGCATTGTCAGTGTTCTTAAATTTGTGCTGACTTAAATGTATTCAATATCAGTAATATAGGAAGAAGATGTTGATGAAGATCAAAAATGCTGTTTTGTTGTAAATCAGTTACAAAAATAGTTGCTTATAGGCTTATAGATTTTAAGGCGTGATTTTGACAGTTAAGCCGAGTGCGTTAATTTTTTCAGCAAAATTGTTTAACCAAGTTTGGCTGATTACTGATAAGCGCGATGCTTCCTGTTGTAGGGATGGACGTGCGATGCCATAAAGTAAAACCCCCTGTAAAGGTAGTTTTTCTTCTTTGAGTTGTTGAATAAAGTTTAAATAAGCATTAACTTCAGAATTTGATGGAGGATGGCCATCGATTTGAAACATGCAAGATTGCAGCCAAGTAGGACATATCGATGCGGCAATGCGCAAATGTGCGTGAATTTTCTTCAAGCTAATATCGCTGTTATTGACACGGTTACGTTCTTCAGGAGTCGCTCGGTCAAATTTAAACCAAACCTCGCCATTTAATTTCGCCATGCACTTCAATCCCGCTTGTACAGATTGACGGTGAATTAAACTGCCATTCGTAATCAATACTAATTTAATGGACTTGAGTTGTGGAAAATCCTCTAATACCTTTGCAATTAATTCGATGACTTGCTCAAATTCTTTTGCACTCGTAGGCTCGCCGTTGCCTGATAGAGCGATGTCATTGATTCTTCTGGCTTCTTCGGGTACATGTTGCAATAGATAGTCGCCAACTGTTAATTCCTGCAGAAAAGCACGCAATTCTTTTTCTAATTGGCTTAAATCAATACGAGGTGCCGTGCCACGGGTCAAATTAGGAACCTGACAGTAAATGCAGCGCCAGTTACAAGCATTGTTTGGATTAAGATTGATACCAATCGATACACCTCCAGCACGTCGTGATATTACGGGATAGACATAAGTCAACCCAGCACTATCTCGGCTATGATCAATGGTATTCAGTCGTTGTGAAGGGGTGGGCAATGTTACAATTTCACCTTTAAATATTTAATTCGCTAGATAATAAACACCATCATGCAGATTACGCGTAAGCTGGAGTTTGATGCGGGGCATCGAATTTCTACCCATAACAGTCAATGCCGCCACTTGCATGGTCATCGCTATGTTCTTGAAATTACACTATCGGGAAACATTATCGCTGACGAAGGCGTTCCTGAGCAAGGGATGGTGATGGATTTTTCAAAAGTGAAGCGAATTGCTAAATCGGTGCTAGTTGATCAATGGGATCATGCATTTCTCGTTTATGCGCAAGATACTGTGGTAGTTGAATTCTTGAAAACGATTAAGGATCATAAAACGGTCATATTAGATGTTCAACCTACTGCCGAAAATTTAGCAACGATTGCATTTGATATGCTTGATCAAGCCTATCAAGATAGTTACGGCAATCACCTGCGTTTGGAGCAAATTCGTTTATATGAAACGCCAAATTGCTGGGCAGATGCTCGACGGAAATGAAGTAATTTTTAAATCAGAAATTTTCTTATGTTTATCGATTCCCATTGTCATCTTGATTTTCCCGATCTTGCTAAAGATTTGGATGTGTTATTACGCAACATGCACGAAAACCAAGTTACGCATGCACTGTGTGTTAGCGTCGATTTGCTCAATTTTCCGCGCATCCTCGCTTTAGTGGAAGAACATCGAAATCTCTTTGCTTCCGTAGGGGTTCATCCTGACTATGAGAATCAGCGCGAACCTGATGCTGAAGAGTTATCTGAATTGGCGCAACATCCGAAAGTCATCGCGATCGGTGAAACAGGCTTAGATTATTATCGTTTGCAGGGAGATTTGGAGTGGCAACGCGAACGCTTCCGTCAACATATTCGTGGGGCCCGCAAAGCGAATAAACCTTTGATCATTCATACCCGTTCTGCGGCAGCCGATACGTTACGCATCATGCAGGAAGAGAATGCGCATGAAGTCGGTGGCGTGATGCATTGTTTTACCGAAAGCTGGGAAGTTGCAGAACAAGCCATCGCGATGAATTTCTATATTTCTTTTTCAGGCATTGTGACTTTCAAAAATGCTGTTGCTTTGAAAGAAGTCGCAAAAAAAATTCCTCTGAATAGGATATTGATTGAAACTGATTCACCTTATTTGGCTCCAGTGCCCTTTCGCGGTAAAACCAACGAACCGGCATTTGTCCGCTACGTGGCTGAAGAAATTGCAAAATTGCGTCAAATCAGTTTAGAAGAAATTGCGACAGCGACGACACAGAATTTTTTTGATTTGTTCAAATTAGGCAAAAATGAATTATATGCGCATTAAGCGTTGTTTCGGGATGATTTCGATTGCCACACTGGTATTTTTTTTGCCGCTGAATGTGGCAGCCGACGCGCAAAGTGATTTCTTTCGTGCTATCGATAAGGATAGCTTGTCTCTTGCTGCTAGCGCGATTAAAGATGGTGCCAATCCTGATCAACCGAATGAGCAAGGATATACACCGTTGATGATTGCGGCACAAACCGATAATTTACGATTAACCAATTATTTGCTGGAATTGAAAGTTAATCCGAATATACGCAATAAATTTGGAGAAACTGCAATTATGCTTGCCAGTTATTACGGGCGTACCGAAATGGTTAAGCAGCTCTATCGTAATGGCGCTGAAATCAATCATTCAGGGTGGAATCCTTTGATTTATGCGGCGACCAATGGTTTTTTGGACATTATCCATTTTTTACTGGACGCCAAGGTTGATATGGCGGCGGTGTCGCCCAATGGAACAACAGCATTGATGATGGCGGTTCGAAGTAACCATTATGAAGTTGCGAAATTTTTACTGGAGCGAGGCGCAAATGCGAATATACTCAATGAGAATGGCGAAAGCGCGCTTAATTGGGCAGAAAAAGCGGGCTATATCAGTTTGGTGAGTTTATTGAAGCAACATGGAGCGACGCGGTAGCTTGATGATTATTATGCAGTATTGTGCAGAAAAGTGAATTCATTGCATGGCAAAGTAGCATTGATAACGGGTGCATCTAGAGGCATCGGCGCAGAGATTGCATTGGCGCTAGCGAGGAATGGTGTTCGGGTGGTAGTTAATTATGTGCACAATCAGCCAGCAGCAGACTTGGTATGTGCAGAAATTCTAAAATTTGAAGGTGAATGTATTGCTGTAAAAGCAGATATTAGTGATTCCACCGAAGTCGAATTACTTTTTGCTAAAGCCCTGTCGCATTTTGGATCGATAGATTTTTTGATTAACAATGCAGGGATTTTGCTTTTTAAAGAAATAGCGGATATTACTGATCGTGAATTTGATCGTATCGTAGATATCAATTTCAAGAGTGTTTTTTATACGTTACGCGAAGCCGCAACGAAGTTATCCGATAACGGTCGTGTAGTGACTATTTCAAGTACCGTGACAAGTATGATGCTGCCCAAATATGGAGCGTATGCGGCTACTAAAGCTGCAATTGAACAGTTGACGAAAGTTTTTGCGCGAGAAATGGGCATGCGTGGCATTACAGCAAATATCGTATCCCCGGGACCGGTTGATACAGAATTATTTCGAACGGGGAAAACACCTCAGGATATCGAACGGATGAAGCAAATGTCTGCCTTAGGACGACTCGGTGAAGTTGATGATATTGCGCAAGTGATTCTGTTTTTAGCCAGTGATGAGGCACGTTGGGTTAATGGGCAAAATATCAGAGTCAATGGCGGAATCATTTAAATTTAATTGTTAAGAAACTTATTTTGTGGAGAATTAGATGCTTATCGGTGTGCCAAAGGAAATAAAAATTCATGAATCTCGAGTTGGATTAACGCCCGCTGCGGTTCGTGAATTAACTGCCAATGGTCATCAAATCATGGTGCAAAAAAATGTCGGTTTTCAAATCGATTTAAGTGACGAGAAATATCGAGAGGCAGGCGCACGAATTGTTGATACGCCGCAGGAAATTTACGCGCAAGCTGATTTAATCGTCAAAGTGAAAGAACCGCAACAATCTGAAATTCCGTTATTGCGTGAAAATCAGGTGATTTTTACTTATCTTCATTTGGCGCCTGATCCAGTTCAGGCGAAAGGTTTGTTGAGTTCCGGCTGTATCGCGATTGCTTATGAAACGGTTACCGATAAATTTGGCGGTTTGCCATTGCTTGCGCCGATGAGTGAAGTGGCGGGTCGTATGTCGATTCAGGCAGGTGCTCATGCGTTGGAACTTAATCAAGGTGGTCGTGGTATGTTACTAGGTGGTGTTTCGGGCGTGCCTCCTGCGGAGGTTGTGATTATCGGCGGCGGCGTAGTTGGAACCAATGCGGCGAGAGTGGCAATGGGTATGGAAGCGCGTGTTACTTTGCTCGATAAATCAATTCACCGGTTGCAACAATTGGATTTTCAATATGGCTCTCGGCTGAACACCGTGTTTTCGACGTCAGACGCATTGGAAGAATATGTTGCTGCAGCAGATTTGGTCATTGGGGCAGTATTGATACCTGGTGGTGCGGCGCCAAAACTGGTCAATCGCGAAATGGTGAGCCGCATGCATCGTGGTTCTGTACTGGTTGACGTGGCGATCGATCAAGGAGGTTGTTTTGAAACTTCCCGGCCGACTACATTGGCGGATCCTATTTATAGTGTCGATGGCGTTGTGCATTATTGCGTTTCGAATATGCCTGGCGCAGTCGCGCGAACTTCTACTTTTGCGCTGAATAACGCCACATTACCGTTTGTATTGGCGTTGGCAAATAAAGGCTATCAAAAAGCATTGACTGAAGATATCTATTTTCGTAATGGCTTGAATGTATGTCGTGGGCATTTGACGCATCAAGCGGTAGCGCATGATCTCGGACTAACCTATCTTGATCCATTAAATGCGTTAATATAGTGATGTTTTCAGTGTGCTTCCGTTAAGGTTTCGTAAGATTACTTAGAAGAGATTTATTAAAAGGAATTCAATTCATACTATTATGAAATACTTGCTTGTTTTGATTTTAATTTTGGCCAGCGATTTAGCGATGGCTGAATGGAGCAAAATTGGTGAGAGCGAAAAGAGAGGTGGATATACAGCCTATGCCGATTTGACTTCAGCTCGGAAAGCGTACAATCGAGTTAAGATGTGGGTGCTTTTTGATTACAAAATTGAGCAAAAAGTCTCTGGATTTAATTTTCTGTCTGAAAAAATTCGTCGTGAATACGATTGCGAAGAAGAGCAAATGCGCATGTTGGCATTTTCGCTATTTAGTTGGAATATGGAGAAAGGAGATTTAGTCCGTTCCTACAATCAACCTCAGAAATGGGAAAAGATTCAATCAGGTAGCATCGATGAACTTGAATGGAAAGCGGCGTGTAATTAATCGACTCTGAATATTTATTTCTTTCTTAGAAAGAAAATTAAAGTGTCATGATTTTTTGCGATTGATAATAGTTCATTTCCCGTATTTTCGGAAAACACTTGAAAATCGATTACCGCCGCAGGGTCGGTCGCAATGATTTTGACTACTTGGCCGCTCAACATTGTTGCCAGTAGTTGCTTGGTTTTCAAAATGGGAAGAGGACAAAATAAACCACTTACATCGAGTTCTTTATCGCAATCCATTGATTCACAAACGCTCTGATCAAACTTATCATTCAATTTCAATTGAATGATAAAAATAAAAATGCAACATCATAGATAATTGGTAATTTCTGGCCAATTTAACCGTGTGGTTTCACAATTAAACATTCCATTCCTTGTCGAGACAAGTGTTGACAACCTGTTCGAGCTTGACTTTCATGCAAGCCAATTAATCTTGCACGGTACAATTTTCGATTACTAACTGCAATTTCGGAAATAACGACGGCACCCGATACCCATTTTTTAGCAGCTATCGCTTGCGCTTGAGCTTTCTCTTGTTGCGCATATGAACCAATTTGCACTTCCCATTTTCCTGCCTTGTCGCTGCTTAAAGCAGTTGTTTTAACTGATTGTTTGGCAGCTTTCTTTTGAAAAATCTTCTGTGCTGACAGTGAGTTATTGGATTTAAATAGTTGCTTTCTTTTTTTACTGTCAAACAGTGAGACGGATGATAATTTTGTTTCTTTTGCAGGAAACCGATAAGTTACTCGTTGTGCCGCTACTGCAGCCGAGCGCGCAATTGCGTCATTAATGGCAAATTTTGCGAAATCACCACCATTGAAACTATATTCAAGTAATTGCGAAACTTGCTGGTCGCGTAATGCCGCCGATTCTCCTCCCATAACAACGACAATCACTCTTTGATTATTGCGCTTCGCAGAAGTCGCTATGTTAAAACCAGATGCCCGAATAAAGCCAGTTTTCAGTCCATCGACACCGTAAACATTACGTACCATCCGATTGTGGCTATTGTAAGTGACGCCTCTAAAATTGAAGGATGGAGTGGAAAAATAATAGTAATACTGGGGAAAATCTTTCATTAAGCGGGCAGATAATTTAGCCATATCACGCGCCGTTGTCATTTGTTCACTATTGGGCAATCCGGAAGCATTACGAAAAGTCGTTCCATACATTCCTATTTGGCGAGCTTTATCCGTCATCATTTGACCGAAACTGATTTCATTTCCTCCAAGCGCTTCAGCGACAACTGCGGCAACATTATTCGCAGAACGAACAATCAGAGCAAGAATGGCTTCTTGCACGCTGATCGTGTCACCGGCTCGTAAATTAATATTAGTTGGCGGCATGGAAGCTGCATGATTGGATACATACAATCGTGTATCCAACCTTAATCTTCGTTGCTCAAGTGCTTCAAACAACATATACAATGTCATCATTTTAGTCAGTGAAGCTGGATAGCGGCTGGCATCAGCGTATAACTCATGTAACACCTGTCCGGTATCTGCATCAACTACGATAGAAGCGTGCAGAGTGTTGGCATGCGCTGTTCTTAATGAAAATAGCGCTAATAATAGAGTAATGATTAGAAACTCTATTTTGTACCAATTTGTTGCAGTGTTGACGTGCTTAATCATTTTCAGAATTCTCGATATTGTATGAATATTACCGTGTAACTCATTCTCATACAAACGTAATTTTTTTAATCGAGGAACAATAATAAGAAAATACTTTAAATTGTAAGTTTATGCTTTTTTCTGAAAAATATTTTTCATGAATGTATAGGTACTAAAACAAGCTCAGTTGTATATTTCCCTCATTTTTCATCTATGAAGAAATAAGTTGTAGTATTAAATGATATAAAAAATATAATCTTTTATATACATAAGGTTGTTGGGTTATTGTGCAAAAAATAAAGTACCAAAACTATGTTCATCGAAGTTTTGAAAAGATAAAAATAAGAGAAAATTCAGTTCAGCAAATTTAATCGGTATATTCTTGAATGTTATGAGTAGGGTGAATTTAAAAGGATTGTTACGTGTATTGAGTGCCGTGTTGACGGGAATATCACTGTTGTTTTGTCTAGACGTATTGGCCGAAGACAAATCGCGCGCGATATATTTTCAACCTATTCAATCGAGTCAGCTTCAAATCAACGACACGAAAGCAACGGAAAAAGATAATGCTGCAAAAAAATCTTCAAATGAGGTAACTCAATCGTTGCCTGCAATGGTATCGGAGACAAAATCTGATTTGAATAAGCAACCTACAACCTATTATCGCCGTTCGGATAGTTATGCCACCAATCCCGAATCCGATCCGCCGCGTTATGTACGTCGACTCAGTGATATTGGTGTTGAACGATTTAAAGATTTTACTTGGTTGGATGTAGGATTAGAGCATCGTACTCGATACGAGTGGCGTAACAATGATATCAGGCGCATCGAGGGTGGCGAAGATAATCCAATCTTTTTACGTCATCGAGCTTGGATTGGTATTCGAGATATTTTGGATCCGTTTCGCTTCGGTGTTGAGTTTCAAGACTCAAGAGTAGTGAATAACAAACATGTGCCTACTGATCAGGAAAGAAACGAATTTGATTTGATCAACGCCTACGGTGAATTGTATTTTAAAAAAGGATTAGGCGTGGATGATCGTAACCAGGATCGCCCGATTCGTTTTCGTGTCGGTCGAATGGCGTATGAAACCGGTGACCGGCGTTTTCTTGCGCGCAATGAATGGCGTAATACCACCAATTCTTTTGAAGGGTTTCGTTTGAATCTTGGCCGTGAAGCGAACGATTGGGAAGTTGATTTATTTGGATTGCAGCCGGTAAAGCGTTTGCAAACCAAATTTGACGAAGCGAATGATCGCTTATGGTTCTTCGGTGCAATTGGTCATTGGCGTAAATGGTCTGATATAGTGACGATTCAGCCTTATTACATGGGGCAAAAACAAACAGCCGATCCGAATGGTTTTAGCAATACCAACCGGTTGGATCGAGAAATCCACATGCCAGGGCTTCGAGTTTATGGAAAAGTGGGTCAGTTATTTGATTTTGATGTGAGTTATAACCATCAACTCGGCTATAACCATGATCCTTTAAAAAACGTTACTACTAAACAAAATGCTCAAGGATATACCATCGAAGTGGGGCGTACCTTTGAGCATTCCTGGAAGCCCAGATTAATGGGGTTTTATGGTTATGCTAGCGGTGATCGTAATCCGAATGATGGGGAGGAAAATCGCTTTGATCGCTTTTTTGGTTTTGCCAGACCTTGGTCTGCCGATCACTATGTTATTTATGAAAACCTAAAAGCGCCTAAAATCCGGATGGATCTTCAACCGACGCAAAAATTAGGATTTGAGCTCACGTACGCATGGTATTTTTTAGCTAGCAAACGTGATCGCATGTTTGATATCTTAAACGGCAACATTAGTAATACTTTGCCGGATCCTGGTTTTAACAGAGATAGAACAGGTCAGAGTGGTGATTTTGCTGGACATTCATTAGAAGGGCGGATCCGATATCAAGTGACACCGAAAATTGGTGCTGTTTTAGGGTACACTCATTTTACCGCAGGGGATTTTGTAAAAAACCGCATTGCTGCCAGCCCTTCGTGTGCAAGTGGGCTTGCGCATCCTTGCGTAGACCATCGGTCTGGCAATACTGATTTTTTGTATTTCGAAGTGCTGATTAGCCTGTTGTAAATAAAAACCTTGGGAATTAAAATGCTTTTTTGTTACTAAAAGAACAAATATATATCATATAAATTGCACAAAAAAATCTAAAAATTTTTGAACTCAACTCAAATTTTTCATCAAATAGAAAAATAACCTTGATAAAGTTGTTCATTTTTCCGTTAGGGAATGTTCAGTTTGTATTACCATAACCTTGCGCTACATACTAATCATTAAGGAATCACCAACAATGTTGACTCACCTACAACGCCTTGAGGCCGAAAGTATCCAAATCATGCGGGAGGTCGTCGCCGAATGCGAGCATCCAGTAATGCTGTATTCCATTGGCAAGGACAGCGCTGTGATGCTACATCTCGCAGTGAAAGCATTTTATCCATCCAAATTGCCTTTTCCGTTACTGCATGTTGATACCACGTGGAAATTCCGAGAAATGATTGAATTCCGTGATGTCATGGCTAAAAAGATAGGTGCTGATTTAATCGTTCATATCAATCCGCAAGGCATTGAAAAAAACATTAATCCGTTTACGCATGGTTCGGCAGTGCATACCGATATCTGGAAAACAGAAGGATTAAAGCAAGCATTGGATAAATATGGTTTTGATGTAGCCTTTGGCGGTGCGCGTCGTGATGAAGAAAAATCGCGTGCAAAAGAACGTATTTTTTCGATTCGTTCAGCACAGCATCGTTGGGATCCAAAACTACAACGACCAGAATTATGGCGGCTCTACAATGCACGTAAAAACCAAGGTGAGAGTATCCGTGTTTTTCCGCTATCTAATTGGACTGAATTAGACATTTGGCAATATATTTATCTCAATAACGTGCCAATTGTACCTTTGTATTTTTCTAAAGAACGTCCCGTTGTTGAACGTGATGGAACGTTAATTATGGTCGATGATGATCGCATGCCATTAAAGCAAGGTGAAGTGCCCATGATGAAAAGCGTCCGTTTTCGCACACTCGGTTGTTATCCGTTAACCGGCGCTATTGAAAGCGATGCAAACTCTTTGACCGCTATTATTCAGGAGATGTTACTAACAAAAACATCTGAGCGGCAAGGTCGGTTAATTGATCATGATTCCGCAGGTTCGATGGAGAAAAAGAAACAAGAGGGGTACTTCTAATGGCACATGTATCTAACTTAATCGCTGAAGATATTGAGTTATATTTAAAATCTCACGAGAACAAAAGCTTACTTCGTTTTATTACCTGTGGAAGCGTGGACGATGGTAAAAGTACGTTGATTGGACGCTTACTGTATGAATCGAAAATGCTATTCGAGGATCAATTGACGCAATTAGAAGCAGATTCGAAGAAAGTCGGCACACAAGCCGGTGATTTGGATTTTGCACTTTTAGTGGACGGTCTTGCGGCAGAACGTGAACAAGGTATTACCATTGATGTTGCATACCGATTCTTTTCCACCGACAAAAGAAAGTTTATTGTAGCCGATACTCCGGGGCACGAGCAGTATACTCGCAATATGATTACCGGCGCGTCGACTGCCGATGTGGCGGTTATTTTGATTGATGGGCGTAAAGGCGTGCTAACACAAACCCGCCGTCACAGTTATTTGGTATCTCTCATTGGTATCCGTCATGTTGTGTTAGCCATCAATAAACTCGATATGGTTGGTTACTCAGAAGAAATTTTCAATCAAATTGATAAAGATTATCGCGCTTTTGCACAAAACTTAGGGCTACAAAATATCGTATCGATTCCTATGTCAGCTCTGAAAGGCGATAACATCACCGAATTGAGCGCCAATACTCCCTGGTATAAAGGGCAAGCATTGATGGAGTATCTGGAAAACTTACAGGTTGAAGATGTCGATATTGAACCTGGTGTTTTTCGTTTGCCCGTCCAGTGGGTTAATCGCCCTAACCTAGATTTTCGTGGTTACTCGGGCATGGTGGTAAGGGGAAGCATCAAACCCGGCGATGCGATTCGCGTACTACCTTCAGGCAAAGAAAGTAAAGTTGCACGTATCGTCACAAGCGACGGAGATCTTGATAAAGCAATTTCTGGTCAATCCATTACATTGACATTAACCGATGAGATTGATATCAGCCGTGGGGACGTTATCGCCGCAACCGATTGTCCCCCGAGTGTTGCCGATCAATTTGAAGCAACGATCGTATGGATGTCGGAAGAGCCCATGCTGCCAGGCCGGCCTTATTTGATGAAGATTGGCACCAGAACAGTCACCGTGACCATTTCAATGCTGAAGCATAAAGTGAATGTTAATACCTTGGAACAAATTGCAGTGACTAAACTGGAATTGAACGAAATAGGCGTTTGTAATTTAAGTTCCGATCGTTTGATTGCGTTTGATCCGTACACCGAAGATCGTGATACCGGTGGATTTATACTGATTGATCGTTTGTCCAATAACACGATTGGCGCGGGTATGTTGCACTTTGCGTTGCGCCGTTCGCAGAATATTCATTGGCAAGCAATCAATATCAACAAACAAGCGCATGCGGCATTAAAAGGACAAAAACCTTTCATACTGTGGTTTACCGGTTTATCTGGCAGTGGCAAATCGACCATTGCCAACTTGGTGGAGAAAAAACTTTATTCTTTGGGTAAACATACCTACATGTTGGATGGCGATAATGTTCGTCATGGATTGAATAAAGACCTTGGTTTTACGGATGCAGATCGCGTCGAAAACATTCGCCGTATTGCAGAAGTTGCCAAATTGATGGTGGATGCAGGGCAAATCGTGCTCGTGTCATTTATTTCGCCCTTCCGTTCGGAGCGCAGAATGGCACGTGACTTAGTCGAGCAAGGCGAGTTTCTCGAAATATTTATCGATACGCCGATTGAAGTCGCCGAACAACGTGATCCTAAAGGTTTGTATAAAAAAGTCCGTCGTGGTGAACTGAAAAACTTCACTGGTATCGATTCACCGTATGAAATGCCGGAAAATGCCGAAGTATGCGTTGACACTACAAAGCAAACTGCCGAGCAATCTGCGGAGCAAATTGTTAATTACTTAACGGGGCATGGTTTGCTCAGTTCCAATTAATATTCTGATTAAAGCAAATTAATATGAATCATTATTATGCATTTAATGGTGACGCGGATGGATTATGTGCTTTGCATCAACTGCGCTTGGTAAATCCAGAAAACGCTAGTTTGATCACCGGCGTGAAACGGGATATCAAATTGCTGGATCGTGTTAGAGCTAATGCCGGCGATCAAGTGACCGTATTGGACATTTCGTTAGACAGTAACCGCAAAGGTTTAATGAATTTGTTGGATGTAGGGGCCGCAGTTGAGTATTTTGACCATCATCATGCGGGAGAAATACCTCAATCCCCAAATTTAACCACGCATATCGATTTGTCTGCTGATATTTGCACCAGCCTTCTGGTCGATCAGCATTTAAAAGGTCAGTATCATTTATGGGCAATTACAGCAGCATTTGGTGACAATCTCGTAAAAAAGGCCCAGCAACTTGCGGATAAAGCAGGGCTTTCCAAAATAGAATCTGAACAACTGGCTAATCTCGGTGAATATCTGAACTATAACGGATATGGCGACAATCTTGCTGATCTGCATTTTCATCCAGAAGCGCTCTACGAGGAAATTAAGGCCTATCAAAATCCTTTTGATTTTATTGCGAACTCACCCGCATACCTCAAACTCGCTGCAGGGTATCAAAAGGATATGAATGATGCAAATTCGTTGCGTCCTTTAATGGAGGATGTTCATTGCGCAGCTTATCTATTACCGGATGAAGCATGGGCACGTCGAGTGACAGGAATTTTCGCAAATAAATTAGCCAATGAAAGTCCTCAACGTGCTCACGCAGTGATTACTCCGAACCATTCTGGAAACTATACAGTGAGTGTGAGGGCGGCATTGGAGAATCCTCAAGGCGCTGATTTATTGTGTTTACAATTTGAAACGGGTGGAGGTCGCAAAGCTGCTGCCGGTATTAATCACTTACCGGTCGATGTCGTCGATTATTTTGTTAAGACATTTAAAAATCACTTCAGCAGCTAATAGAGCCAAAATAGGTTTTAAAAAAATCGCAACAAATGTATTTGTCATTCTGTAAAGGATTGGAATTATGATTTTTGTCACGGGAGGTGCCGGTTATATCGGTTCGCATACTTGCGTTGAATTACTCAATGCTGGTTATGATGTCACGGTGTTTGACAATTTTTGCAATAGCAATCCTGAGGCATTAAAACGCGTCGAGCAAATTACCCAAAAAAAAATCAATCTAGTTGAAGGCGATTGCCGAGATCGTGCGGCAATGGTGAAAGTACTTAAAGAAAGTGGAGCTACGGCAGTCATCCATTTTGCGGGATTAAAAGCAGTAGGCGAATCGGTAGAGAAACCGAATGCTTATTATGATAATAACGTAGTCGGTACACTGCGATTACTGGAAGCCATGCAAGAATGTAACGTAAAAACACTAGTATTCAGTTCTTCTGCTACCGTGTATGGCGATCCAATAAAGCTTCCTTTGACCGAAGATCATCCATTAGCACCAACGAATCCTTATGGACGCAGCAAATGGATGATTGAAGAAATTTTGCGTGATCTTTACCACAGTGATCATGCTTTTAAAATCGCAATTCTGCGTTATTTCAATCCGGTTGGTGCTCACGTTAGTGGACTAATTGGTGAGGACCCGCAAGGTATTCCCAATAACTTGATGCCCTTTGTTGCTCAGGTTGCCGTAGGACGTCGAGATTCATTGAGTATTTGGGGTAGTGATTATGCAACTCCGGATGGAACGGGCGTACGTGATTATATTCATGTCGTCGATTTAGCGATTGGTCATTTGAAAGCCTTGGAAGCGTTGAGAGCAATCAATAGTGAAAAGATGAACAGTTGTTTGACGATAAATTTGGGTACGGGACAAGGCTATAGCGTATTAGATGTCGTACGTGCCTATGAAAAAGCCAGCAATAAACGCATTCCCTACCAAATTGCACCACGAAGATTGGGTGATATTGCTGCTTGTTATGCCGATCCTAAACGCGCATTTGATATGTTGGGATGGCAAGCGAAACTCGGTTTGGATGAAATGTGCGCCAATAGTTGGCATTGGCAAAGTAACAACCCTTCAGGCTATCAGCAAAAATGATTTATTTAAAGGAGTTTTCCTGATGAAAGCGATTAGAAAAGCAGTATTTCCTGTTGCAGGTCTTGGTACTAGATTTCTACCTGCGACCAAGGCTAACCCGAAGGAAATGCTTCCCATCGTTGATAAGCCATTGATTCAATTTGCTGCAGAAGAAGCCGTTGCCGCAGGCATCGATGTACTGATTTTTATTATAGGCCGCAATAAAAATTCTATACCCGATCATTTTGATAAAGCGTTCGAGCTTGAAACCAAGTTGGAAGAAGGGCGAAAGCATGAAATGCTGGACATTGTGAGAAATATTCTTCCTCCTCACGTGGATTGCATTTATATTCGTCAAGCGGAAGCACTGGGACTGGGACATGCCGTTCTATGTGCTCAGCCGGTCGTAGGCGATGAACCATTTGCTGTCTTGCTTGCGGATGATTTGATTGACGCCGGGGAACGTACCTGTTTAAATCAGATGGTAGATGTACATAATCACCATCATTGCTCTGTTTTGGGAATTGAAAGAGTTCCTCATGAAACCGTGAATCGTTATGGAATTATCGATAGTGCGGTAGTGTCGGAACGCGTTTCAAAAGTCAAAGCAATCGTCGAGAAACCACCTGTTGATAAGGCCCCATCCAATTCGGCAGTAGTTGGTCGATATATTTTAACGCCACGTATTTTTAAACTACTCGAGCAGACGGAACGGGGTGCAGGAAACGAAATTCAGTTAACCGATGCAATTGCAAAGCTTCTCAAAGAAGAAACTGTGCTTGGATATGAATTTGAAGGAAAGCGTTTCGATTGTGGCGGTAAACTGGGTTACTTGCACGCAACTGTTGAGTTCGGTCTGAAGCATCCTGAGTTAAAAAAAGATTTTGAGGATTATTTGCAAACTTTAGTCAAAGCAATGCGTTAGTTCAACGAATCCTAGCAAGCAGTTTGGTCTAACCAATTGCATCAATCGTTATCTTAGGATCATAACGATGACACCATTGGGTTAGACAACCTGATTGCAACCGTGTAAGAATTTCTTTCTTTTATTTCTAGAAGTTTTTATCGTCATCATCGCTAGAAATGGATGAAACAATCGCGTTGTTTTTTGCAGCCTTATCAGTTTTTCGAGTAGAAAATATACGCTTTTTTGTGTTATCCGTTTCACACCAGCTTGTTGGGACATGAATGACGGTATTATTATTGCCACCTATGATAAGCACTGAATCTTCTCTTCCCAAAGTTGCATAGTTTTTGTTGAAAATAGATAAAAAATATAAATTACTATCTTTTATTCTCTTGTAAATATTTCTCATAACCTACTCCTTCATTTGAACATTCATTGATCAAGCACTAGTATTCATAGAAACGTATTGAGAATAGCTTACATATGGTTAATCTTCTGTTAGAAAAATCACATTCGGGAAGAACTTTGCATGCTTGCGATCTTGGTTGATCGGTCGAATCCTACAATAGTGCTTTAAAACAATAGTATTAAAATGATAAGTATGAGTTTTTCAGAATTTAATGTGTCGCACTGTACTCGGAACGGGAATGTCTTGAAATAGAAAAATTGCTGGATTTTGCAAAATCTCAAACCTTAACCGCAGCATTATTGGACAGATTGCTGCATTATGCGCATATCGTGCAAATGACCTGGATAAAATGTTATCCCTACCTAAAATTGATCTCACGTCCCATCATCGCAAAATTGATACGCATTTATGCGCTAATATTTGGTGCCAATATTCTTTCAACGATTAGCACTCAACAGACAACGCCTCAAGGTGTTTCGTTCTTCACCGATCAGTAGCATTAAAATGCTTCATTGGATAAACAAGAGACGTAAAAAAGGCTAACAGACAACATCTGTTAGCCTCTATGATGAGTTAAGCTATTATCGATTAATAGCTTTTTCTAACCACTGGATCTTTGGCATTGCTTGATGTTACAGAAGGATTTACAGGATTAATGCCTGATGGCAGTTTAAAATTTTCTTCCGAACTTTTTGTTTGAGCAACTTTTTCTTGATCCAAAATCAAATCGGTCCGTGGTGTAGGGCCAATTGCTTCAAAACCAGGAAATCTATGCGCATAGAAATCAATATATTTACCTTGATCGACGTATTCTCTTTCAATCGCAAATGCGCTACCTGCAAATAAGACTGCGCCAATTAATGAAGCAGTAGCTATTTTTTTTACATGAGTCATAATGATCTCCTCTGTTACCGTTTAATGTATAAAATTCATGCTTTGATTTTCATATCAGTTTGTATGATATAACACATTCAAAATAATTTACTATAAAAAATAACAACATTGCACGTTCTATTTCGTGTTCTGACGCGCAGAATACAACACATTTCTTAATCTTAATTCCATGCAATGCACTCAGTGTCCGCGATTGAGCGATTTTCTACATTCGGTAAAAAGCAAATATCCTGACTATCATGCCAAACCCGTAGTGGCATTTGGCGACGATCATCCGAAAATTCTGATTGTTGGATTAGCACCCGGCATGCACGGCGCCAATCGTACAGGGCGGCCTTTTACCGGAGATCATGCAGGCATTTTGTTATATCAAACACTGTATAAGTTTGGTTTTGCTACAAAGCCTGAGTCCATTGCTGCTGATGATGAATTACAATTGATCGGATGTCGTATCACCAACGCCGTAAAATGCTTGCCACCCGAAAACAAGCCGCTGCCGCAAGAAATTCGGCAATGTAATCAGTATTTAAAGAATGAACTCAACGAGTTTATCAATCAAAAAGGCAAAGCAATTGTTGCGCTAGGATTGGTAGCACATCAAGCGATACTAAAAGGACTGCAACTTTCCGCAAAATCCTATCTTTTTGGCCACGGCAACATTCATACCTTGCCGACAGAAAATACCGTCAAACTGTATGATAGCTATCACTGTAGCCGCTACAACACGCAAACTAAACGATTAACTTGCGAAATGTTCGAACAGGTTTTTGCTAAAATTGCGAGTGAACTTTAATCTGCTATCCCATAATTATTTTAAGGAGAAAATCGTATGCCATACGTCAATATTCGTTTAGCCGGAACACTGACGCGGGAACAAAAGAAAGAAATTGCTGCTGAAATTACCGATACCCTTGAGCGTATTGCGAAAAAACCAAAATCGTATACGTACATTTGTTTTGATGAATTGCCACATGAAAATTGGGCGGTAGCAGGTAATTTGCTAGATGGTGCAGACTAATTCAACCGATTCGCATCAAACGGAAAAAGCATTTGATGCTAAAGATTTTTGTGTAAACCTGCCGCATCAACCCGGTGTTTATCGCATGATAAACACCCAAGGTGAAGTGATTTACGTCGGCAAAGCAGTCAACCTAAAAAAACGCGTTTCGTCCTATTTTCAAAAAACCAATCTGGGGCCGAGAATCCAGATGATGGTGTCCCAAATCACCAATATTGAAACGACCGCAACGCGGTCAGAAGCGGAAGCGCTGCTGCTAGAAAACAATCTGATCAAAAGCCTTAAGCCACGCTATAACATTCTATTTCGTGATGATAAATCCTACCCTTATGTCATTTTGACCAAACATAGCTTCCCGCGGCTAGGATTTTATCGCGGCGTGTTGGATAAAACACACCGCTACTTTGGGCCATTTCCCAATGCCGGTATCGTGCGAGAAAGCATCCAATTGCTGCAAAAAGTTTTTCGTTTGCGAATTTGTGAAGACAGCGTATACAGTAATCGGGCGCGGCCCTGTTTGTTGTTTCAAATCAAGCGGTGCAGCGCGCCTTGCGTCGGCGAGATTTCAACACAAGAGTATCTTACCGACGTCAAAAATGCCGAGCTATTTTTACAAGGTAAGCAAAGCGAAGTCATTGCCGAAATTTCCCATAAAATGGAACAGGCCGCACAACACATGGAATATGAAAAAGCGGCTGTGTTACGTGACCAAATTCAGGCTTTACGCAGAATCCGCGAGAAACAGTTTGTCGATAGCGGCAAAGCGCTGGATGCGGATGTCGTTGCCTTGGCAACTATGGAAGATACGCGGAAAGTATGCGTGAATTTAGCTATGGTTCGTGGTGGCCGCCATCTCGGCGACAAAAGTTTTTTTCCACAAAATGCTGATGATTGCGATTCCGCAACCATCATTGAAGCTTTTCTAGCGCAACATTACTTAAACCGCAGCGTGCCTTCACTCATTATCGTCAGTGAAAAAATCGAGCGTGAAACGCTAGAAACACTGTTGACTGAACAATGTGGTCACAAAATTACGTTACAATTTAACCCGATTGGAGAAAAACGCATTTGGCTAGAGATGGCGCTTGAAAACGCGCAACTGGCATTAAAACAAATGAATGCGAGGCAAGCCAGTCAGGAGAAACGTTTGCTGGCATTACAAGATGTATTGCAAATGCCGGGGCTCCATCGGATTGAGTGTTTCGATATAAGCCATACCATGGGTGAGGCTACGGTAGCATCCTGCGTCGTATACAACAATTTTGCCATGCGCAATCAAGAGTACCGTCGCTATAACATTACCAACATTACTCCTGGCGACGATTATGCGGCGATGCGAGAAGCACTATTCCGGCGCTACCAAAAAATCGTTAGCGGTGAAAGCGAATTACCCGATTTGATATTGATAGATGGCGGCAAAGGCCAGCTCACCGCCTCACAGGATGCATTACATGAACTTGGCATCAATGATGCGGTGCTGATTGGCGTAGCCAAGGGTGAAGGACGTAAGCCGGGTTTGGAACAGCTCATTTCTCCTTTGTTTGATGCTCCATTGCACTTACCGAGTGAACATCCTGCTTTGCATTTGATCCAACAGATTCGTGATGAAGCTCATCGTTTTGCCATACAAGGTCATCGAAACAAGCGTGGCAAGGCTAGAACCAGTTCCAGCTTGCAAGATATCAGCGGTGTAGGTGCCAAACGCAGACAAAATTTACTAAGCCGCTTCGGCGGGCTCAAAGGCATCCTGACTGCTAGTATTGAAGAGTTGCAGCAAACGGAAGGAATTAGTCGTACACTAGCAGAAAAAATATACCGCGAACTGCACTAACGTGTGTAATCCAACCATGAGTTTCGCTTATTTATTGATATCGCATAAATTTCTTTTTTGAATATGCTCTACAACGTCCCTAATCTATTAACTTTTTTGCGAATCTTGGCCATTCCTTTGTTTGTCGGAATTTTCTATTTTCCGCATAACTGGTTACTTCCTCAAAATCAAAATCTGGTTGCCACTTTAATTTTCGCAAGCGCAGCAATTACCGACTGGTTAGATGGTTATTTAGCGCGGGTCATGAATCAAACGTCGGCTTTTGGTGCTTTTCTCGATCCAGTAGCCGATAAGCTGATGGTTTCTGCCGCTTTGATAGTGTTGGTTTATTTAGGAAGATTGGATGCGCCCATTGCTTTGATCATTATAGGCCGAGAAATCGCCATATCGGCACTACGCGAATGGATGGCGCAAATTGGTAAATCCAAAAGCGTGGCCGTGTCATTCTTAGGAAAAATCAAAACGACTTCACAGATGATCGCTATTCCCTTATTGCTCTACCATGACGCGATTGGTGAACACTTTGATCCACAATTAATCGGTACCTGGTTGATATACATTGCGGCTTTTTTAACCTTGCTGTCGATGTTTTATTATTTAAAAGTCGCTTTGCCGCTGGCGCTTAAAGAAGAAAAAAAGAATTTCTGATAGCAATCTTTTGTTTTTATTCCAGTAGTGATATCAGGCGCCACGGCCATTATTAAGCATTTATGTTTTTGCATTATTACGTCAATGTTGTTGTGGCTAACTGTTGCGTCTCATGCCGCATTTGCCCTCGATTTTTTTAATCTCAACAAAAAATCAACGGTGGTTTTGCTATCAGCTCCCGAAGAAATCGAAGATTTCCTTAATAAGCATTTAAAATTGCCCACCGAACCTTTCGTAAACAGCGCGGAAGAAAAAAATTTTTTATATCGCACACAGCAAGAGATTCATGAATTATTAAAATCCGAAGGTTATTTTTCTTCCGTTATTACTGTTTCGCGTGAATCGAAAGAAAACGGCAACAAACCCTATCTAAAAATTGACCCCGGCAAGGTCACTCGCGTCGGTGAGATTTCAATCGCTTTTCGAGGCGTAATTGCTGAAGAATCCCGTTATCAAGACAGAATACAGCTATTGCGCGCCAGTTGGTCACTCAAGCAGAAAGAACGCTTTCGTTCATCCGATTGGGAACAAGCCAAATCGATTCTAGTATCGATGGTCGCTTCAGAAGAATTTGCAGCCGCCTATCTGGTTACCAGTCAGGCAACCGTTGATCCTGAGCGCGCACAAGCGGATTTATCGGTAGTCATTGATTCGGGTCCGGTTTTTTACTTCGGTGAACTAGAAATTACTGGGCTTGAGCGCTACCAGGAAAATCTCATCACGGCCTCGAAGAATTTTAAAACGGGCGATGTTTACAAACGCGAAACATTACAGTTGTTTCAGAATGCCTTGCAGAAAGGCCCCCAATTCAGCACGGTATCGGTGACCATCTCAGCTGAAGTGGCGCATCATCGAGCTGTTCCGGTACAAGTAACTGTAACGGAAGCGCAATCGCAGCGTGTGGCATTCGGTCTGGGTTATAGCTCCAATAATGGCGCACGCGGCGAGCTGAATTATCGCAATCACAATCTTTTTGACCGTGCTTGGAACTTAACCAGCATGTTGCGTTTAGAACAAAGGCGCCAAACCTTTTTAGGTACAGTCGATACTTTGCCGGATCAAAATCATGTCAATTATTCGGCGGGCGCTAGCCTGCAAATGACTAATATTCAGAATTTGAAAACCATTGAGCAAAAAATCGGTGTTACGCGCAACTATCAAACGCCTAAAATTCAGATGCAAGTCGGATTGAGTTGGCAACATGAAAGCAAACAACCTTCTGGTGGAATCAATCAAATTAATGAAGCGCTGGTATTGGATTGGCGCTGGCGGCGTCAAGTTGTGGACGATCCTTTTTTCATCCGCCGCGGCGATGTTACAGAAATCCGTATCGGTGGAGGGGTGGAAGCCTTACTATCCGATCAAAATTTTTTGCGCACTTATGCGCGCCATCAAACCTGGTGGCCCGTCGGAGCGCGCGACACTTTTTTTCTTCGTGCGGAAGTGGGTTATACCTTCGCCGATTCACGTTTTGGCATTCCGCAAGAATATTTGTTTCGCGCCGGGGGTATTCAATCGGTTCGGGGCTATGATTTCAAAAGCCTCGGTGAACGAGAAGGCAATGCCGTAGTGGGTGCGCTGACGATGGTGACGGGCACGGCCGAGTATACCCATTGGTTAAACCAACAGTGGGGTGCGGCGGCATTTGTCGATGTCGGTAATGCAGCGGATCGTTGGCGTGCATTACATCCGGTCATCGGTTATGGTGCCGGTATCCGCTGGCGGAGCCCTGCGGGGCCAATTGCCTTAGATTTGGCTCGTGGACATGATACCGGGAATCTGCGTGTGCATTTTTCTATGACGGTTGCTTTTTAGGGTGCGTTATGACTGATTCCGATCACGATCATACGGCTGAAACTACCACAACTACCACCAAGGATCCTGGTTATGTCCGCCACGTTACTCGATTTGCGGCGATTATCGCTTTCATCAGCGTTGTATTGATATGCATTGGGACTTGGCTGGTATCCACGCAATCCGGCATGCAGTGGCTGCTTGTGACAGTAAGCCGCCTCAGCAACGGCACACTGGATTTTATCGATATCGAAGGAGATATCAGCAATTTACGAATCGGCACAGTGCGCTATGTCGAGAAAAATAGCTCGGTAAAATTAGAAACCTTGATCTTTACTTGGCGCCCGGCTGATTTATTAAATCGGCAACTGACCATTGATCAACTTTCGATGCAAACAGTTTCGGTCAATCTGCCGCCTCCCGATCATGAAAAAAGACCGCCGACAATACCGGAAAACCTAGTGTTGCCGTTAAAGCTATCCATTCTGAAAGTTTCCATTGATTCTATCGATCTTTATCCTTTTAATGAAACAGAAGCGGAACAGATTATTTCCGATGTCGCATTCTCGTTTCATAGTGATGGCGAGCACCATCATTTGCAGCGATTCGGATTGGTGACGCCATGGGGTAGTCTTGCCGGCTCAATGAATCTGAATGGCCAAGCACCTTTTCCGCTCACAGCACAAATTGAATTGCATTCCGCGCAATCGCCTAGCGTGATTCACGGCGAGATTAGCGGTAATTTTGCACGGATGCACTCTCAATTCAATACCCAACAACATGAATCAAATGCAAAGATACAAGCAGAGTTTGCCCCCTTTGCAGCGCAACCCATAGTAAATCTCGATATTTCTGCAAACAACATCAATCCCACGCAATGGGTAGCGGATGCGCCGAATGCTCATCTCGCGATGACTGCTCATTTGCAAGACAACGCACAGCAGCAATTGGAAGGCACCATTGCGATTCAGAACAACGCACCAGCAACGATCGATCAAAACGGTTTACCGTTCTCTGAGATCCGTACCCAAGCCTTGGTGAGTCAAGAAACGATACGGTTGCACGATCTTCGCATCCGTAACGGCAAGCAAGAAGTGGTTCGCGGCAATGTGGATTGGCAACTCGAGAATAACACGGGAATGGCGCATTTAATGATCGATAAACTCAATCCAAAGATCATTGATCAACGCATTCAAGCCGCACAAATATCGGGTGAAATTGAGTTAAAAGGTGATGTCTATCAACAGACTGCACGCATTGATTTAAAAGACAATGCAATGATGCTCAATGCTTCATTGACACGTCTTGATCAGTTGATAACGTTGCAACACATTCATTTGCAGCGTAAAAAATCGCAATGGCGTGGTAAAGGCTTTTTTCATTTAGATCGAGATCAGTCCTTTGATTTTTCCAGTCAACTGACAAACTTTAATTTGGCTGATTTTATTCAAGCACCCGATTCCAATCTGAATGCCAGCATCGATATTGCGGGAAAATTAGCGTCTGAACCTTCGGGAAAATTGAATTATGTCATCAAAGATAGCCACATAAAAAAATCACCTTTGAGCGGCGTTGGATACCTTACGTTTAACGGATTGAATCAGTTCTCCGGCAAAGCAGAGTTAAAAATTGCAGCCAATCATGTGCTCGCACAAGGAGGTTTCGGTAAAGCCAACGATGCCTTGCAACTGACGATCAATGCCCCAGCGCTAGAACACATGGGGTTGGGCGTATCAGGCGACCTAAAAGGCACCATCAAACTGAGCGGCAATCTCAAAACACCTGCTGTGCAGGCCAACATCGTAAGCACTAAACTGAAGTTATCGGATCAACAGCAGATCACCGATTTGTCACTGAACACGCAACTAAAAAACGACATCGTCGAACTCAAACTCACGGCGCAAAGCATGAGTGCGAATAAATCGGCAAAATTAGAACAGTTAGATATGCGTGTTGATGGTACCCAACAACAACACAACATTTCTGTGAATACTCGCGTCAACAACGAATCGACGTTTAATTTAAAAGCACGCGGTAGCTTGGATTTAAAGCAATCTGCAGCGCCGCAGTGGCAAGGAAAAATCGTGCAGCTCTCGCTCACCGGAAAGATTCCGCTGGAACTCACCGCGCCAGCATCACTATTCGCAAGCACCGATAAAGTGAGTTTGGGTGCGCTGCAATTATCCGCTTCCAATGGAAAAATCGACATTGAACACATGCATTGGACACCGACAAGCTGGAAAACAAAAGGACAATTTTCCGGAATAGCCGTATTACCAGGGGAGTTTACCGATTCGCAAGAAACACCCTTGCATTTGGGTGGCGACTGGGATCTTGCGTCCGGCGCGCAATTAAATGGTCATTTAAAAATACAGCGGGAAAAAGGTGATTGGTTTCTTCCTGGCGAAAATCCACAACCTTTGCAGCTCAAAACATTGCAGCTCAGTATGATTGCGCAGCGGGGAAAAATTTCTGCCAATTTTTTATCGGCCAGCTCGCTGATTGGCGACGCCAAAGCACAAATCATGATTCCAACGCGCGAATCAGGCAATAGCTGGACATTTGCCAACAATGCCCCCTTGCAAGGTGTCGTTGATGCGCAAATCAATAACTTGAAGTGGATGAATCCATTGCTCAACGATGGAACCAGTCTGAACGGAAATCTGAAAATTGCCGCAACGATTATGGGTACACTCGATGATCCCAACTTTAATGGCACGATTTCCGGACAGCAATTAAGCGTTCTCATGCTCGAGCAAGGTATTCAATTGCAGCAAGGCAATCTTACCGCCAGTTTTCACGAAACCGATTTAAACATTCAGCGATTGCATTTTGTTTCGCCTCATGTGCCGGCTCCCGATGAACGTTTTTTTAAAGAGCTAAAGCTGAAAAATAATCATGGATCGGTGAATATTAATGGAAACGTAAGCCTGATCGGCAACAAAACCCAATTGAATTTTTCCATGGATGAATTTCAATTGGCTAGCAAAACCGATTACTGGATGGTGACATCGGGATCGGGACAAATTGTTTTCCAAGATAAACGCTTAAATGTTTCCGGAAACCTGTTGGCCGATGCCGGCCTGTTGCTTCAACCGCCGGAAGGACATCCGGAAGTATCGGACGATGTCGTCATTTACACTCCGGGAGCAGCCAAAAACAATCCACACCAATCGAAAATATCGCTGTTGTCGAATATTACCTTCAATCTTGGCGAAAATTTTTACATCTATGCAGCAGGGCTGAAAGGCCGCTTAGCAGGACAACTGCAAGTTCGAAACGATGAACACAATACCCTAAAAGCAAAAGGTAGCATTACCGCGCAAGATACAACCTATAAAGCGTATGGGCAGGATTTGACGGTCAAGCGTGGCATGGTCAACTTCAATGGCCCGATCGATGATCCTGGATTAAATGTGCTGGCCGTTCGAGAAGGATTGGAAGTGGTCGCTGGCGTGGAAATTTCCGGTACCGTGCGGCAACCGCGCGTTAAATTAATTTCCACGCCGGATGTGCCGGATAGCGAAAAATTATCATGGATCGCTCTGGGTAGAAAACCCGATGCAAGCGGCGTCGACGCATCGGCGCTACTGACAGCAGCCAGCGCGATATTGGGCGGGCAAACGGGAGGAGGCATTACCGATCAATTACGCAATGCCATTGGTTTAGATGAAATTTCGTTTAAACAAGCCGCACCGGGTAGCTCGTTGACCGGTCAAATCGGAATCGTAGGTAAGCGTATCTCGTCACGCATTTACATCAGTTATGAGCGCAGCCTGCTCACCAATACCATGGGCATCACCAAGCTCACCTATAGTTTGACGCCAAAAATTACCATTGTTACGCAAGCCGGCGAAGACAACGCAGCGGACTTGTTTTATACCTTACAGTTTGATTAATCAGGCGATGAGATTTTATCCAAGAAAACACTATGATTTAATGCGCCAAAAACTATAATACCTCGCATGAAACGAATTATTGTTAAAACATGACCGAAACCTAGGATCGGGACGACTTGAAAAAATCACGCCTTCCGCCATCAGTGCTAAAACGCACTATGTCATCATTGCTGGCCGGGCGTTTGGCGCGGTTCAACAAGCAACTGATGCCGACAACATCGAAGTGCGTGCGCTGGAACTGGCAAGATTACTCATCGACGCCAATCGATCCTGAAAAAGCATTCTCCGGCCAGTTGTTGCCGCAAGACCCGAACGACGAACCTACTGCGGAATTGCTGGTGCGTATTAAGGTAGAACGTGTCGTGAACAAAGTTATCATTAAATTTGACAGATTAGTATCTGTATATGAACGAGCAACTAAACAGTCTTGAGTTACCCGGCCTTGCCGAAGCCTACGATTTGGAATGCAAAGCAGCCCAAGGTCGGAGTGGGCGAGGAGAGCTGCCGGAAGATTTTTGGAAGAGCTACAGCGCGATGGCGAATGCCGATGGCGGCATCATTTTACTGGGTGTACAAGAAAAACCTCTTGGGCATTTTCAGGCATTAGGCTTAGCGGATGTTGAGCGGGTGCGCAAAGCATTGTGGGACAACCTGCATAACCGGAAGCAGGTCAGTATCAACTTACTGGACGAGGAGGATATTCAATCCGTTGAGATAGACGGAAAAACGGTGTTGCGTGTTCAGGTGCCGCGTGCATCCCGTCAATCGAAACCCGTCTATATTGGTAGTAACCCTCTTGGCGGCACCTACTTGCGACGTTACGAAGGCGATTATCTGGCTGACGATGAAACGGTGCGCCGCATGCTGGCTGAGCGAGTAGAAGATTCGCGAGACGAACGGATTTTGAAAGGGTTTGATTTCTCCGATCTGGATATGGAAACGGTAGTGGCTTATCGTAACCGTTTTGCAGCGGTCAAGCCCGGCCATGTCTGGGCTGATTTGCCTGTGCCGAAATTTTTGGAGCGTATCGGTGCTTACGGGAAAAATCGTGATGAAGGCTTTTCGGGCTTCCGGCTGGCTGGCCTGTTGATGTTTGGCCGTGGCGAAGTTATCCGCGATGAATTGCCGCATTACATGGTGGATTATCAGGAGCGACCCGAAGCCAAGGCGGATAAACGCTGGATTGACCGGTTGGTGCCAGATGGTAGCTGGTCAGGGAATGTCTACGATTTTTTCCGCAAGGTATATCAGAAGCTGACCGTTGATCTGAAAGTGCCGTTCCAGCTTCAGAATGGGCAGCGAGTGGAAGATACTCCCGTGCATGAAGCTTTACGAGAAGCCTTGGTCAATACGCTGATTCATGCGGATTTTACGGCACGGGTTTCGGTGCTTGTCGTGAAACGGCCGGATATGTTTGGTTTCCGCAATCCAGGATTGATGCGAATATCGCCTGAGTTGGCGATCCAGGGCGGAAATAGCGATTGCCGGAATCGTCGGTTGCAAACGATGTTTCAATTGGTTGGTTATGGTGATCATGCGGGATCTGGTATTCCCAAGATTTATAGCAACTGGGCCAATCGGCATTGGCGGCGTCCGGTATTGTATGAGATACGCGAGTCTGAGCAAACTTTGATGGAGCTGCGAATGAGCAGCCTAGTTCCAGAAGAGGCCATTGCAGAGTTAGAGACTCATTTGGGGGAGAGATTCCATGCTCTTTCGTATACGGAACGGCTTGCATTGATTACAGCCAGCTCGGAAGGTGTAATGAATCATGCCCGGTTACGGGAGATATGCGCCGAACATTCGGCAGATATTTCGAAGATGCTGGCTCACTTGGTAAGGGATGGTTTTTTAACTTCCGATGGTGCTGGCAGGGGGATGGTATACTTTTTACCGTGGAAAAAACAACTAGAAGACACGCTTTTTGATGGCAGAGCGGGAATGATTAGTTTAGAAAAGAGCGACGCTATACCTTCACAGTTTAGTTCAATACCTTCACAGCTAAACGCAATACCTCCACAGCTCAGCGCAATACCTCCACAGCTCAGCGCAATACCTCCAGAGCTACCGCCGCAATATCTCGACTGGAACGAACTACCTCAAGAGCTCCAATCAAAGTTGCTCGAATTGGCTTCTCCTGTCCGTACGAAGCGCCGAACTTCCCCGGCAGTATTACAACAAACAATTCTAACTTTGTGCGAGAAGCGATATCTTGGCAGACGAGTACTGGCTTATGTACTTAAACGCAACGCAGATGATTTGCTCAAGAGAATATTGACTCCAATGGTGGCAGCTAAGGTATTAGCTCCCGCTTTTGCTTCAGCAAGCGATCCGAGACAAGCCTACATGGCTGTCAATCAATCAGCGGAGCAGAATTGAACGGCAACTGCATCCATCATTTCTAAAATTTGTAGTTTTTGCACCACGTTGCGCGATGACGGCGTGAGACGCGACGCTTGGCGTTGATGCACATGTTTTTGCATAACATCGGCGAGATCGACGGCGATAGCATGATTTCCCCGAACGATGCACTGGTAGCGGATTCCGGCAAACGCTTCGATTATGTGTTGGCAAATCCACCGTTTGGCAAGAGAAGTGCGATGAGTTTTACCAACGAAGAAGGCGAACAGGAAAAAGACGAGCTGACCTACAACCGGCAGGATTTCTGGGCTACGACGTCGAACAAGCAACTCAATTTCGTGCAGCATATCCGTACCATGCTGAAAACGACTGGACGGGCTGCGGTTGTGGTGCCAGATAATGTATTGTTCGAGGGCGGTGCGGGTGAAACAGTGCGGCGGAAATTACTCGAAACCACGGATTTGCACACCATTTTGCGGTTGCCCACCGGTATTTTCTACGCCCACGGCGTGAAAGCGAACGTGTTGTTTTTCGATAACCGCGAAGCGAGCAAGGAAGCATGGACCCAGGAAGTTTGGTATTACGATTACCGTACGAATATCCACCACACGCTGAAAAAGAAAACATTGTGCTTTGAGGATTTACAGGATTTTATCGCTTGCTACCATCCGCAAAATCGCCACCAGCGACAGGAAACTTGGAGCGAGCAAAACCCGGAAGGCCGTTGGCGCAAATACGGCTTCGATCAAATCATGATGCGCGACAAAATCAGCTTGGATATTTTTTGGATCAAAGATAAGAGTTTGTCCGATCTGGATAATTTGCCGGAACCGGATGAATTGGTTTTAGAGATCATCGATAATTTAGAATCCGGTTTAAACAGTTTCAAAGAAATTGCTGCGCGATTAAAACTTTAAAAAGAACTTTAACTGGATTTTTAAGAGTAAGCTTCTGTCTTTAAAAGACAGTGGCACATTTTTATAATCAATAGCGATTCATCTGAACGATATGACCTTTATCGATAATAAAATTCCGCCTCCAATCATTGCTGCGATATGCGCAGCCCTCGCTTGGCAGATATCGCAGCTCATACCGGAGCTGACCCTACTATGGGAACTTCGCGTGGTTATTGCAATTGCAATCGGTTTGCTCGGTTTGACATTGGATATGGTGAGTCTTCTAGCCTTTAGACGAGCGGATACTACCTTTAATCCTCTGTCTCCAGAGAAAGCCAATACCGTGGTGCAGGCGGGTATTTATCGATTGACACGTAACCCCATGTATCTTGGCCTCGCTTTAATATTATTCGGTTTTTGTATTTATCTTGGCAATCCCCTTTCTATTTTGGCAGTGATAGCCTTTATTGCCTACATCACTCGATTTCAGATCATTCCAGAGGAACGCGCACTCACAGAAAAGTTTGGACAATCTTATACACAGTACCGTAATAGCGTGAGGCGGTGGCTATAAGGTTTTCCGGCAAAATATCTACGTTAGTTTATGGATGCTTTTGTGAGATTGGATGAAAACTACACGGTTGATTGGGTTAATGCGGAATGGTTGCATTAACGTGACTGTGATGTTGTAAGCCTGAATGCCTGTTGATTTCAATAGCCCATCTCATGCTTGTGCTGCTAGCTGTATTCTAAATCGCGATAACACAAGAGAATGATCCGGCATCATCTTCAAGCAACAAGCCCAGAAACCGCATCAGTGCAGATTCGAGTTCCCCATGTCTTCCAACCGATTCATCACTTAGATCACCGTTCCAAGTCCCGACCCATAACATCTTAAACAGTAGTAACCCAGAATAGGCTTTTGGTCGCCCAGTAGCATTAAAATGGATTCATAATACGTTGCAAGGACTTTCTCTATCGAGTTCCAGTGTATTAGGGATTTATTTGCTTCAAGAAATTCCCTTTCCGCGAGTAATGGGTTACATCAAATCCGGAAAAAACTCATACTGGTTACTTAGATACTATTGATTTAAGAGATAATTATATAATTCGGCTGTTCAGTCCTGATTACAATCTTGCAAAGTTCTTTGAATAAAAAAATTTTGTTCTTCTTTGGTGAGGCGGATTTAATCTTCTTCATTCTCCTGGGAACGTGCATAAGGAAAATACTTTACAGTCCATGTTAATCAAACGAGAGCTGCCGCCGACATCCGGAAGATCAATTACAAAACAGCACTCAACTACAGTACCACCTATGTCTTGGATGAGCCCGACCGCCGCTTCAGCAGTTCCTCCGGTTGCAATTAGATCATCTATCAACAGGATACGCTCTCCAGGTTGAATTGCATCGACATGAATTTCAATTCGATCACTACCGTATTCCAATTGATAATCCCTTCCGATTGTTTCAGCCGGTAATTTGTTTTGTTTGCGGATAGGAATAAATCCTTTTTGCAATTGAATGGCGACGGGAGCGCCGATGATAAACCCGCGTGATTCAATACCTGCTACTTTATCAATTGGCACATGCTGATAACGGTTTACAATTTGATCAATAGCGTTGTGAAATGCGCTGCCATCTTTCAATAAGGTAGTGATATCACGAAACATTATTCCGTGACGTGGATAATGAGGAACTACACGAATGTGTGAACTAATCGTCATTTAAATGTGGTAAGCCAATGGAATAAAACTATCTAAAAAAATGAAAAAGGCCTCAACCAATACTGGTTGAGGCCTTCTTTGAATCGCAAATTACAACTAATTCTTGTTCTTTACTACGTATGAATCTTAGTGATCCATTGCAGCTTTTGCATCAAAGCTTGCTGGTTTTTTCAATTGGGTCATCAAATCATCGTCCCATTTGCCTTCAACGTTCATGTGCAATGCAGCACCTAACAATACGGCTTCAATGAGGTTATGACTCAAGTAAACGTACAAACCAGGTTGTTTGAATTCATAAGCTGCTGCAACGGCTGATCCAGCAGGAACAAACCAAGTTTCTTGGCTGGTTAAAGGAACGTCGCTAAATGAACCGCCTACCCAGTAGAGATCAGCATGACCACCGATCAAATGCGGATAGGAAGGACGATTTGCTTGTGAATGAACAAACAGAACTTTCTCACCTACTTTTGCTTTCAAAGCGTTATCGCCGGTAATTGCACCTACTTTACCGTTAAATACTACGTGAGATGGAATAAGCCCTTTAGCCGTTTCCAACATGTCTGCCATACCTTCAGCAGGTGATCCGTAAGATTTAAAGGCACCTTTATCATCTTTTGGCAAGTAAAAATCTTGTTCGCCAATGTAGAATGCTTTGTCATATTTGTATGGTTTGCCTTTGGAATCTTTTAGGCCATCGCGTGGCAATACCATGATTGCGCCATTCATGCCAGAAATTACGTGGAAAGGAATCATTGTTCCACCTGGTGCGCAGTGATATACAAATACGCCTGGTTTAACTGCTTTCCAACGTACTACAACTTCTTCACCTGGTTGTACTAAAGTCAAGCCTGCAGCACCTAATGCACCTGTTGCTGCATGAAAATCGACGTTATGTGCCAATGTGCTTGTTTTTGGATTTGACAAGGTTAATTCTAAATAGTCACCTTCGTGAACAACGATGAGCGGACCTGGAACGCTACCGTTAAAAGTCAATGCCCAAACTTTTGCGCCAGGAGCAACTTCAATCAATTTCTCCTGAGTTTCCATCCGCACTTCAACAATTCTCGGACCGCCAGAAACTGCTTGATCGTGCTTAGGTGCATTTGGTGGAGCCACCAATTCTTGTTTGATACGTGGTAATTTGGCATAGTCTGGTGCTGCTACAGCGGCTTGTGATGCAGCAAAACACAGCAATCCCAATCCTAATACTGCTTGAACTGCTTTAATCATATCTCCCTCCATAAAAGATGAACTTTGCGCTTATTTTAATTTTGCGCCTATCTAACCTCCTGCTCATGTAACATTCAGTGACTTGAATTGATTACACCAACATCTGCCCTTCTGCTAAAGAGCAAGGGCGGAACGTGGACTATACACGTTCTAAGAAAAACTGTCCATGCTTTCCTGAGCATAACACTCAGTAATCAAAAGCCTTATTAGCGTTAGTGACATTCTTTTTGTCACGGATTTATTTACTTTTATCCCTGTATCAATTTAATTTCTGCCGCAGCAAGATTTTCTTGTGTTCCTTTGAGCACAATCACATCTCCTGCTTCGAGTTTGGTTTCTATGCTGGGTAGCAATCCTCGAATATTTCGCCTGCGCACGGCTATGACCTCAACCGTCAACGTGTCTAAATTAATTTCGGATAGCGTTTTGTCAATCGCTGCAGCACCAGGTAGGATAGTAATCGTATGTAAATGCAAATGAGGGAAAAGATTTTCATTTATTTCATCCGCTTCGTCAGAAACACCGTGATAGAAACCCCGCAATAGATTATAACGTTGCTCGCGAATACTACGAATGCGCCGCAATATTCTGCCCGTGGAAACATTGACAAACATCAATGCCTGCGATGCTAGCATGAGACTTCCTTCCATAATTTCTGCAACGACTTCCGTTACACCCGCTTTTTTTAAGATATCTACATCAGATTCATCATGAACTTTAGCCACCACAGATAATTCAGGTCGCAATTCCTGAACATGTTTGAGAATTTTTAAAGTAGAAGCAATATTGTGATAGCTCACGACTAGTACTTTAGCGCGCATCAAACCTGCAGCAATCAAAACTTCACGTTTTGCCGCGTCGCCATAAACAACCGATTCACCTGCTGTTCTCGCTTCATTAATTCTTTTGGGATCGAGATCTAATGCAATAAAATTGACTGATTCCAGTTCCAGAACTTTGGCGACGCTTTGACCACTTCGCCCATAACCGCAGATAATGACGTGATCTTTTTGTGCCATGGTTTGTGCCGCGATTGAAGTGATCTGCATTGCTTTTTGTATCCAATCTGAATTGTATGAGCGTCGAATAATCACTTCGCTGTATTCGATTAAGAATGGAGCAATAAATAATGACAACACCATCGCCGCAAGAACCGGTTGTAAAACGGTGTTATCGATGACTCCCAAAGTACTGGCTTGTGCCAGTAACACAAAACCAAACTCACCGGCTTGCGCTAAACTCATGCCGGTACGAAATGCTACGCTGAGATTCGCGCCAAACAAACGTGATAGTCCGATTATCACGCCGGTTTTGAAGATAACAATGGTTACTAAGATCAAGAACACCCAAAGAAAATTTTCAATGACCACTTGTACATCCAGCAACATTCCAATGGTGACAAAAAACAGGCCTAATAACACGTCACGGAATGGTTTTATGTCTTCTTCGACTTGATATCGATATTCAGTTTCTGAAATCAACATACCTGCAAGAAAAGCGCCTAGTGCCAATGATAATCCGGATATTTGAGTAATCCAGGCTAGACCTAGCGTAATCAACAATACATTGAGTACAAATAATTCGGATGATCGTTGCTGCGCCACAATATGAAGCCAGGGACGCATTAACTTTTGTCCTAGGAAAAGAATAATTACCAACACAACTACAATTTTGGCAAGGGTGATAATGAGATCATCTGTCTCGCTTTCAAAATCAAACCCAGAACCCAAGGCAGGAACGATGATGAGCAGCGGAATGACCATCAAATCTTGAAACAACAAAACACCAATAATTTGTCGGCCGTGTTCAGAATTGAGTTCCAAGCGCTCAGCCAGTAATTTGATGACGATTGCAGTCGATGACATAGCCAATGCACCACCCAACACAAAGCCAATGCTCCAATTCAAATCAATGAACCAAGCCACTCCCATTACAATTAAGATACTGCAAAAGACTTGCAAGGTGCCAAAACCAAATACCAGTCGTTTCATGGCGATCAGTTTCGGTAAGCTAAACTCTAGACCTATGCTAAACATCAAAAAAACCACACCAAATTCTGCCAAATGGCGTGTTTCCGCATCGTCCGCAATCAGACCCAGCGCATGCGGCCCGATGATGACGCCCGCTAATAAATAACCCAGCATGGGTGGAAGTCGCAATGAGCGAAATACCACTACGGCTAATACCGCAGTAGTTAATAAAATGAGTACCGGCTGAAGAGGATCAGTCATAACAAACTATAAATAAAGAGAATAATGGCCAATAAACAATACTGAATGATTAGAGCGTTTACAATCAATTCTTCACATGATGCTATAATTACTGCAATTTAATACTTCGAATAAAAATGCCAGTACCCCACCTTTCCACCGCATTGAGCGGTCCTATTCTTGATCTCGAAAGCCGGATTATTGGCGCAATGCCGGATATTGAGCATTGGTTAAGAAGAAAATGGCGCAATCATGCCGTCCCTTTTTATTGCTCAGTCGATTTGCGTAATAGTGGATTCAAACTGGCACCGGTCGATACCAATTTATTTCCGGGCGGATTTAATAATTTAAATCCCGATTTTACACCGTTATGTATCCAAGCCATGATGAGTGCAATCGAAAAAATTTGTCCCGATGCCCATAGCTTACTGTTAATTCCTGAAAACCACACGCGCAATGCTTTTTATCTGCAAAATATCGCTACGTTGCAAAATATCATGCAGCAGGCCGGGCTCAATGTCCGCATTGGTACGTTATTACCAGAAATTTCAGTGGCGACAAAATTAAATCTGCCCAATGGCCAGAGCATCACATTAGAGCCAGTCATCCGCAGAAATAATCAGTTAGGTGTGCAAGGTTTCGAACCTTGTGCGGTGCTGTTGAATAATGATTTGTCCAACGGCGTTCCATCGATATTGCAAAACCTGAATCAAATTGTCATCCCGCCATTGCATGCTGGCTGGTCTACGCGACGAAAATCCCAGCATTTTGCCGCTTATGATCGAGTGTCGGAAAACTTTTCCGAGCTTCTGGATATTGATCCCTGGCTAATCAATCCTTTTTTTACCACCTGTGAAAATATCAATTTTCGTGAAAATCAGGGCGAAGAATGTGTAGCGAAGGCAATTGACAAAATACTGGACGCAACCCGAGAGAAATACCGCCAATATAGTATCAAAGATGATCCTTTTGTGATTGTCAAAGCAGATTCAGGCACTTATGGTATGGGGATTATGACGGTTAAAGATGGTGCCGATATTTATAATCTGAATCGCAAGCAGCGTAACAAAATGGCGGTTGTCAAAGAAGGATTGCAAGTATCCAATGTACTCGTGCAAGAAGGTGTGTATACCTTTGAAAATATCAACCAAGCAGTTGCGGAGCCGGTTGTCTACATGATCGACCGCTATGTCGTAGGTGGATTTTATCGCGTACACACCGGGCGTGGTATCGATGAAAACCTTAATGCACCTGGTATGCATTTTGTTCCTTTGGCCTTTGAAACGACTTGTTTAGAGCCAGATTCTACCCAAACCAATTCCATTCCTAATCGTTTTTATGCTTACGGCGTAGTCGCTCGGCTTGCGTTGTTAGCCGCCGCACTCGAATTAGAGCACGATCATTCAAAAGTTGCTGAAGCTGCGCTTGTGTAACTGATAACATGAAGCTGGCTTTTATTGTTGATCCATTGGATTCCATCAAAATCAACAAAGACTCTAGTTATGCCATGATGTCTGAAGCCAATATGCGAGGCCATCAAATCTACGTATTTGAACAGCATGATATGGCGTTGCTAGATAATCAAGTCATCTGTTATGCACGCGTATTGCAGTTGAAAGCGACTGCGCCAGATAACAAACAATGGTATGTAACAGGCGATATTGAGAAAATCCCATTGCATGGTTTTGATGCGGTAATGATGCGGAAAGATCCTCCCTTCGATATGGAGTATGTCTACAGCACCTATCTTTTAGAGCTTGCGGAAAAACAAGGGGCGCTTGTTATTAATAGCCCACAGGGCGTTCGTGATCACAATGAAAAACTTGCCATTACCAAATTCCCGCAATTTATAGCCCCTACGCTGGTAACTTCTCAGGCAACGCTAATTCGAGAATTTGTCGCCGACCATCGCGATATTATTCTAAAGCCTCTGGATGGTATGGGGGGCACTGGAATTTTTCGAGTGAGTGAATCGGATCATAATCTCTCGGTCATTATCGAAACCATCACTCAGCATGGAGCACGAACGGTTATGGCGCAGCGTTATATTCCAGAAATTACCCTTGGCGATAAACGAATTTTAGTCATTGATGGAGAAGCCGTCCCATATGCTTTGGCGCGGATTCCTAAGCGTGGCGAAACGCGAGGCAATTTAGCCGCTGGTGGCACCGGAACAACCCAAGACTTATCGCCACGAGATCGAGAAATTGTTTCGTTTTTAGGTCCAGAGCTAGTGAAAAATGGACTGATGCTGGTCGGATTGGATGTTATCGGAGACTATCTCACTGAGATAAATGTCACCAGCCCAACCGGAATGCAAGAAATAGCCAAACAAACGGGATTCAATGTTTCGGCAAAGATGATTGATGCAATCGAAAAAGTCGTCCACAAAAACAAAACAGCCCAACTCAGAATGTAAGTTGGGCTGTCTATATTTATTGTGTTTTTTGTTTAATGCACTGTAGCAGCTTCGTTTTTTTGGCAAATGAGATTTGCGCAATATGTTTCATGAATGCCATCCAGGAATTTCCATAAAGCATCGCATGCTTCCTTGGTTGCGGCCAAAACTTCCGTTTGTTTTTCTGGGGTATCGGCAAAACGTTCGATTAAATTCCATTCAGCTTGTGAGTGATACACATCAGCTTTTTGGTGTACTGAGAAGAATTCATAATCTTCTGGATTGGTCATGCCATAAAACTTGGCTAACCCATCAATTTTTACTGCTGCCACGTCTGGGACTTGCGATTCAAAAGCATGTAACGCAGCCAATCCGGCATAAAAAGGGCGATTTAAACAGATATCTCTAAAAGTATCGACCAAATTTTTAGTAGTCGGCAGTGACGCTGCATTGGCTAATATTTTGTCATTAGCACCTAATGCAAAAGCAAATTTTTTCCATAACGCAGGATGGTTCTTGTCGCCATGCTCTTCATCGATTAAATTTTTGAGCACTTCTTGACGTACGCTGATATCGCCGCTGTTGGTTTCGGAATGGATATGTGGTGTATTGAAATGTACAGCGCTCAGATAAGTAGGCTCAGCCAAAACGTTATAAAAATATTGTTCAGCGTAATGCCGCAATTGCTCTTTAGTTAGCTGACCTGCTGTCCAAGCAACATAAAAAGGATGTTTCAGTAAATGTCTGTAACTAATAATGGCATTTACTTTTTGCTTTAAAACAGTTGTAGTGATGGTCATAAAAACTCCTCTAAACCAAAAAAATGGAAAACACGCGTATCATCGCTAAATAACAGCCACAAGTCAAATAATGTAATGGCAACTCATAGAATTGCTAAAACTATGATGCGACAGGCGGATGATTCTTAATATATTCAATGATATCACCGACATTGCGAAAATTCTTTACCGCTTCGCTATCGAAATTAATATCAAACTTTTCTTCTGCATCAAACAATAACTGTATCGTATCCATCGAATCGAAGCCCAGTTCCGAGAATTGTGAGCTGGTGGTGATCTTGGAAAGATCAATATTTTCTGCCTTAGATGCAATAAACTCTAAAACCTGTTTTTCCAAATTGGTAATATCCATAGTGAGTTAACACCTTTTGTATCAATAATTAGTAAAAACGATACTGACATCATTTCCGCCAAACCCAAAGGCATTACACAATGCAGTATTAACTTTTTTTTGCACTGCGTGATTCGCAGTGTAATCGAGATCACAATCAGGATCTGCTTCTGCAAGATTAATAGTAGGATGAATGGTCTGAGTGCGCAATGTCTGGATAGCTGCAATTGCTCCAATCGCGGCGGAAGCACCGATGCTATGCCCGATCATAGACTTTGTGGCGCTGATAGAAAGCTTATACGCGTGTTCCATGAATAAGTGTTTGATGGCGCGAGTTTCTATTACATCCCCCAATGGCGTTGAAGTAGCATGCGCATTAATATAATCGACTTGATCAAGCGCAACATTCGCATCTTGAAGCGCTGTTTGCATTGCAGTTACCTGCCCATCCATATCCGGTGCAACGATATGCGTTGCGTCGCAAGCGCAGCCATATCCTGCCAGATACGCATAAATGTTGGCGCCGCGGTGTTCCGCGGCAGTTTCCTTTTCCAACACTAAAATTGCAGCTCCTTCGCCCATTACAAATCCATCACGTCCTTTTGCAAACGGACGCGATGCTTGCTGAGGTTGGTCATTAAATCCTGTAGACAAGGCATGTAAAGCATCAAAACCTGTCATCGTCAATGGCAAAACACAAGCCTCAGATCCACCAACGATAACTGCATCTGCTTTGCCTGAACGTAGTAATTCGAGTCCCATTCCAATCGCATTTGCACCTGAAGAACAAGCGGTGCTACAGGTTAAATTCACACCTTTGAAACCATATTTCGTAGCAATCCACGCACCAGCAGAATTCGCCATAATGCGTGGAACAGTAAAGGGAGGAATCGAGCGGTTTTGAAATTTACGGAATGCTGATGATTCAAATGTCGCAAATCCACCCATTCCAGAACCCATCACAACAGCCAAGCGCTGCGGAGAATAATGTTCCAGGCTGCCAGCGTCTTCAACTGCCTGCTGTGCCGCATGCAACGCCAATTGGGTAAAACGGTCTGTTTGATCGATATATTTGGCCGATAAAAAAGAGCTTGGATCAAATTGTTTAACCTCACCAGCTATTTTGGAATTGGATCCAGATACATCAAACGATTGAACTTTATCTATTCCATTGACACCGTTTACAGCGGCATTCCAGAATTGCTCCACGCTTGTTCCAATTGGAGAAACGACACCCATTCCGGTTACAACGACACGCATATGAGATATGAAATGAGATTTAAAACGTTGATAGTAGTAGAAGATCTAAAAAGATCATGTGTTTTTTAGAATATACTCAAAGTCGTATAGGCTGTCAAACACACCTATTGTTTGGTAGAGTCTCAGCTTGATTTTTTGTGGTTCAATAGTTTGTTGCTATTCATTAACTCTGCAATGAGTAGCAAACTATTGCACAGTTAATTTACTTGAGTTTTGTTATTTATTAGTCGCAAAGATGTTGAATAGTTACTGATTTAGACGCATTGAGACCAATAGTTCCCATACCATACTGGATAGTGCTATTGTAATCTTCGTAAATTGGATAACCCGCAGTTAGATCAGGCGGACTGCAAGCAGTAATCAGCAAAGCTGATCGTTTTAGCCTCATAAGGTTGTAAGAATTCGGCTATATGCTCCAATGTTATTACTCCAGGGGCCTCCTACTAAATGTCGGATTTTCTTATCAATAGGGGGGGTAACTTTTCAATGTTGATTTCAACCTTTCACTGGTATTTTTGCATGTGATTAACATAAATTCCTGAAGTCTGTCGCGTTTCAGTTCGTTATAATTATTGGTCGAGCACTCGGAAGCGTGCCGCCAAGTGCTCGCTATCTTCTCCACAATCGAGTTTGATAAAGGCACCAGATTTCTTGTTGGTCTAATAAGCTTAAGCGAATACGTTTGTGTATATTCATGTACACGTTTTCCTGAATACTGTAAATATCTGATCAAATTTTCGAGGAAACTGCGATGGGCACTTAAACAGCGCCTAAAAATTTTGAAATCTTGGACTCAAATCCATTTGATCAAGACCCGTTCCTCCAATGCCACTTTCGTTAGTGTCAGTGTAAAGTTTCTGATCATTAGAAGAATATGCAGGTATCAAATGATTTTGAGGCTGATTAGATAAATCGAATACCACCGCATTAATTGATCGAGTATGCAATTCATTAACATTCTTGGCTACGGCGTCAACTACACAGAAAAATAAAAAAGTAAGGATACTCAAAGTATACTTAATCAGATATCCTGCATATCCCTTGTTGGAGTGTAAATGTGTCATATAGTTTTTCTCTCAGTTAGAGTCCTTAGTAGTTGATGGAGTTTTTTTCTAATCTATGTATTTCCTTTGCTATTGTTGATTACTTCAACTTCTTTAATTGATTCGCTGTAAAAATAAACGCCAAATGTCATGCGATAACGCTGCTTTTTTTCTTGTAAAGAATCATTCTTTTCCAGATCTAAAGCTTCCTTATTAATTGAAAGCAGTGATTCCATACCGTGAAACTCAGATTTTTCTATCAAATACTTGATAGATTCTGCACTTAATCCGTCGTAGTATACACTACGTTCTAAAAAGGGTTGATTTTCCCCAAGTAAATTGCTGGTTGCTGCCGCCGCATGATCGTGCAAATTATGACCAAAATAGAAAACTTTCTCTTCAAATCCGTGTGCTGGAATAAAAGCCGCTGTATTTAGGCAAACGCGTTTTGTGGCATCGAAATGCACTATCCCTAATCTAGTCCACTCATCAAGTACGACTCGAGAACGAATATCTAGGCTTACACCTGCAACCAATCCTTCAAAAGAAATTTCTCCTCCTTGCTTGGCGAAACGTGGCAACGGTTTAGGTAAATTGTTTTCATCTATATAACGAGGATCAGTTGTCCATACACTCACCAAACGAGTACCCAAAGATACGGCGTGTGGAATAATCTCTCGGTTTGAATGTACGTTTTCACGCAATCTCTTAATATCCTTACGATGAATTCCCGTTAATAAACTCAAATGGCTGTCTGTTGAAGGTTTGCCATTAATTTTAAACTCCTTGTCAGCTACTTCAACAAATAAATCTTTTACAGTTTCGAATAAATAAGGAAAAGTGATCCCTTTTGCTAGCATTAACTTGATAAGAGGTCGCAATACTTTACGTATTGCAGCGACAAGTGTGGGTGAAATGGTCGAGTCGGAGGGGTGAGTATTACTCATAAAAAAATTCTTAGTGTAAATGTAACAAATTTGACACAATAAAAACAAACACGAGACCCGAGAACGAATTATGTTACACGTAGGAAAAACCTTGCACAAATTTAAATTGCAAATTGTGGTTCGTGATATGGTCAAATGAAACCCAGCATTCCAATTAAGAGAGAAGAACTTAGCTGGAGGAGGAAATGGTAATGAAGAAGCAATAGACAAAAGAATATGTGATGTAAAATTCCTAGAGTTTTTGCAATTTAGATGCAATCAGTCTGATCTTGGAGCAGGGTTATGCGACATTAGAAGTATCGCGAAGCTTAGAGATTAAAGCCAATATGCTAAGTAAACGCTGAACAAATCCCAAAGTTTGAGCTAATAGTGTTACCTGATAACTTTTAAATACGCCATGTCACGCTAATCGAGCTTTGCAGATCTTGACTACAGTCACAAGAAACGCTGGACGCGCCGGGAGGTTTTTTTAAGCGAAATGTAAAGGGTAATGTCCTGGTTAGTTTTGCTGTCGCACATTGAGCCGCATTATCCCAAGGCTGGGCGGCGGGGCCGCCAACCGATGGCGCTGGGGAGCATGTTTCGCACGACTGTCTGCAGAATTGATTTAACCTGTCTGACCGACAAATGGAGGATGTCCTGTATGAGATTGAGAGTATGCGGCGCTTTACAGGATTTTCCGGGGTAACCGAATACCCTGCGGGACGAAACCACGGTACTGAATTTTCGTCATCTTTCGGAGCAGTATGAACTGACGGTGATATTGCTGGAAGTGATCCATGCTCAACTAGATGAAGAAGGGAAAGGAATGGCACTTTGGTATGAAGATACATGTTGGTGCAGACGTGGATTCAGGAGCGGTGCACACGGTTGAAGTTACCGCAGCCAATGAAGCGGACATTAACGTCTTGCCCAAGCTACTGCGCGACGAAGATAAGGTTATCTTGGGCGATGCGGGTTCGGATGAATACAAACGCGAATCGCAGCAGTTTGGATTCATCCGAACCCGCTACCGCAGGCTGATGAAGAATGCCGTCCAGGTAATCATGCTAATGGGCTTGGTCAACTTGTACCTGCTGCGGAGGCGACTGCTGGCTATTTGGAGGAGGGAGTCCCCCTCAAAATACCCCCAATGGTAGGCTATGAAGCACAAACAGGGTGAATTTGGCGGCAAAACGCTGCCAAAAAATGAATTGCCGGGAATTCGTGTTCAAAAAAACTGACACTAATACTGAAAAATCTGGAAGCAGCTAATTGTTCAGTGTTTGCCTAAGGAGATAGATCAAGCAATATTAGAGATTGGCTTTTGGTATATAACTTGAAAAGACTTCCTAAGTTCCTCGTTGAACGACAAATGATTACTCAAAAATAGTAAATAGTGCGTTCTCTCCACAGGGAACGGACAATTTAGAATGATTTTTCTTGATTCATTTGTTAGAAGGTAATTAAAAAATAACCCTGCTTTTTCACAATAAATCGAAAATTGCACTAAAATGTGAAATTTGCGTTATTTTCCATAACATTTCAATATACTGAAGAATGTTAACAACATGCCGTTTATTTTATGAATAGATTGTAAAGTCATTCGTAGTATCATCAAAATGATTCTGGAGTTACTTCAGAAAGTATGGATATCGAAGATATAAAATCCAATATAGTTGATATTTGAATTCCAACGATATGAATTCTTTCAAATATTAATAATATCAATGGTTAAAGCGCATATTAAACTGAGCATATACTAAATAAATTCAAGCGGAATTTCTTTCGCCTTGCAATAATAAATGAATTTTTATGAAAATATGAGGACACGTTGATCATGCTTATTCGAACTGAAGTATTCGATATAGAAATTGATCCATTAAATATGGATCAAGCAGTAACGCACATAATGAATTGGATTGATAAGCATGAATATTCTTGTAAATATGTTGTTACACCTAATGTAGATCACATTGTTAAACTACGGAATAATTTAGAATTTAATAAAGCATATAAACATGCAGATTTGGTATTGGTTGATGGAAAATTTGTATTGCTCGCTTCGCGCTTATTAGGAAAATCATTGCCTGAAACAGTTCCAGGCAGTGATTTATGCCCTGCTTTATTCGATTCAGCTAAGAATAGAGAAAAAATAAAAGTATTTTTGCTTGGTGCAGCAGAAGGAGTCGCTGATAGGGCGGCTAGTGCAATACAAGCTCGTTGGCCATGGGTAGAGGTTTGTGGAGTGTATAGCCCACCGATGGGCTTTAGTGCTTCTTCAGACTCTAATGAGGTTGCTGTGAAGAAAATAAATGCTGCGGAACCGGATGTTTTGGTTATAGGGCTGGGAGCGCCTAAGCAGGAAATATGGATTCAAGCCATGCGTTCTCAATTGAAAGTAAAAGTAGCATTATGTGTTGGGGCCACTATTGATTTTCTAGCAGGTGAAAAACCTCGAGCTCCTATTTGGATTCGTAAAATTGGATTTGAATGGCTTTTCCGTGCGCTAAGCGAACCCAAACGGTTGTTACCTCGATATTTGCATGATGGTTTTGTTTTTCCAATATTGGTTATTAGAGAATGGTTAAATAAATGAGCAGTGGAATAAACGATATAAATACCCCAGCTATTTTTGTAATGGGGTTGCCGAGAAGCGGATCAACATTACTATCCAGGCTACTCAACAATTCTAAAGATATAGTATCTGTTAACGATCTTTATTTTCTTCAAGCCGTATTGGCCATGAATGTTGCTAGTGGAAAATTAAGTGATAAACAGACTGAAGAGCTCGCTGATTTATTGCTCAATGTAATAAATGTTCGCGCAAATGCGAAAGAAGAATTTATAGGTCAACTTCATATTTCAGCGGATAACATTCAAAAGATAAAACAAACCGTTTTGGATAAGCAAAAACTGAAGTGTTATGAATGGCATCATCTTATGAATGATTTGCTCAGTTTAGTGGCGGAGTCACTTGGAAAAACAAGATGGGCAGATAAAACTCCTCAGAATTTTTATCATTTTTATCTATTGGCTGAACGTTTTCCAAAAGCACAATTTATTTTTTTATTGCGTAATCCACAATCGGTTCTGGCGTCATTCAAATATGCTAGCGGTGAAGGTCACGATTTACGGCGTTATCATCCAATTATATATTCGCTCTATTGGCGTTCAGCAGTTAGGTTTTACGAGGAAGTAAAAAATCATCCCCGCGTCATGATGCTGCGCTATGAAGACTTATTGAGCGACACTACTGAAGTATGTTCTAAATTGAGTGCGTTTCTTAATACTGAAATAGAGGTACCCGAGCTGACATCATTGGGCCACAATTCATCATTTGTCAAAAATGATAGAAAGAACATTACAAGTACAGAAAGTTGGATTTGTGAGTATTTGTGCAAAAAAGAAATGAATACCTTGAACTATAGTTTTCAGACAAGTTCATTTAATATTAAAGACTTGCCATATTTGTTATCGGTAAGTTGCAAATTTGTTATTTTCCAGGCCATGCGAGCTTTTAAGGATAAGGAATCGCGTCATCGAATGATGACATTCATGCGAGGTTTAGGTAAACAATAATACCGATACTGTAATAGAAGTTTTTATATTTAAGTTAAAACCAATTGCATTTAAAGCTAGTTTGCCGATAAATATAAAATTACATTTGTTTTAAAACTTGAATGAGAATAGCTGAATGAAATCATTAATACCGATTATTTTATCTGGAGGGTCTGGTACCCGTCTCTGGCCACTTTCTCGTGAAAAATACCCAAAACAGCTTTTGTCGTTAATAAATGAAGACTCATTATTGCAAGCTACTATTCGTCGCGTGGATGGATTGAACGATATCAAATTGCAATCACCAATAATTGTTTGTAATGAAGAATATCGTTTTGTAATTGCCGAACAATTGAGAGTAATGGAAAGAAAAGGAGCAATATTACTTGAACCGGTTGGACGCAATACAGCGCCTGCATTGACATTGGCGGCGCTCGCAGCAACAAGTAATGGCGAAGATCCCATTTTGTTAGTTATGCCTGCTGATCATGTCATCATGAATGTGGAGGCATTTCAGTTAGCTGTTCGCAAAGGAATGCAACAAGCTATCGAAGGCAATGTTGTAACTTTTGGGATAACGCCGGATGCTGCTGAAACGGGATATGGTTATATTCAATCGGGTCAGTCAATTGGGGGCGATGCAGATACTCATCGTATCGAGCGGTTCGTAGAAAAACCTGATCTTTCAACCGCGCAAACATATTTGGAAGCAGGAAATTATCTCTGGAACAGTGGATTGTTCATGTTGAAATCTTCAGTTTGGTTATCTGCAATAGATAAATGTCGAAAGGATATTTTGACATCTTGCCGTGCTGCTTGGGATCAAGGTTCAAGGGATGGTGAGTTTTTAAGAGTAGATAAACAACACTTTGAGCAGTGTCCAAGTGATTCAATTGATTATGCGGTTATGGAACGGATTAATCGTCATGATAACGAACTACCAGCAGGTGTTGTGATCGCTCTTAATGCAGGTTGGTCCGATATCGGAGCTTGGGATTCTTTATGGAAAGCTCTTCCTAAAGATGATGAGGGCAATGTGTCCAGGGGAGATGTTTTATTTAACGAATGTAGAAACACATTTGCCGTTTCAGAAAGTCGATTGGTTGCCTGCGTCGGCATTGAAAATATCATTGTCGTTGAAACGCCTGATGCTGTTTTGGTCGTGCATAAAGACAATACACAAGACGTAAAAATAATAGCTGATAGTTTGAAACGTCAAGGTCGATCGGAAGTACAAATGCATCGGAAGGTATTTCGTCCTTGGGGTTGGTATGATGGAATCGATTTCGGAGAACGATTTCAAGTAAAACGCATTGTTGTAAAACCAGGAGCAGCCTTATCACTCCAAATGCATCATCATCGCGCCGAGCACTGGGTGGTTGTTCGTGGTACAGCTCGTGTGACACGTAATGAAGAAATTTATTTGGTATCTGAAAATGAATCAACTTACATTCCATTAGGTACAAATCATCGTTTGGAAAATCCCGGTCGTGTTCCTCTTGAAATGATTGAAATCCAGTCTGGTTCTTATTTAGGTGAAGACGATATCGTCCGTTTTGAAGATATATACGGACGAAAAATAAATTGAAAATTTTGCAAAATCACACGTAGTTCTTGTTTTCGTGCAATTCTGGACTTATTTGTAAGTTTCCGAGGTATTTTCCAACTATTTTTCTGTGGTAAACGGGAAATATCAACTTAAGAGATCTTCGCACGGTTGTAATCAAGATTGGTCAGTCAATTCCCATAATAGCTCTTTTAAACTATAGCATTGAAGTGACAGGGATGAGTTTTTTCAGAATTTGATGCTACCAGCTGTATTCGTAAAGGGAATTTCTTGAATTAGACTGATCAAATTTTTTCAATGCGGCGGGTCGATCTCTGTCAAAATAGGCTGTTTTATCACGCTATGATTTCGCTGCACACTTACCTAGCTTCTAATCTCTCATAATCCTTGATATTCATGGCTATGCTGCAAAAACTGACTTTGCTGTTTCCACTGTGGATGCTGATATCGGCGGCTTTCGCATTGTTCAATCCAGCATGGTTTATATCGCTCAATCAAGGATCGACCGTGGTGTTTATCTTGGCGTTTGTCATGCTATGCATGGGGTTGACGCTGACTGTCGACGATTTTCGCCGTATTGCCCGCATGCCCAAGGCTGTTGCGACTGGTTTTGTTGGGCAATATACCATCATGCCGTTGCTCGCTTGGGGAATCGCAACCGTATTGGATTTGCCGGTTCATTTCGCGGTTGGTCTGATTTTAGTCGGCTGTTGTCCTGGGGGAACCGCTTCCAATTTGGTGTCATACATTGCCAAAGCCGATGTTGCGCTATCGGTCGTCATGACGGTTTGTTCGACGCTTGCGGCCATTGTACTCACGCCGCTACTCACTCAATTATTTGCCGGTACGTTAGTGCCGGTTGATACTTGGATGCTATTCACACAAACGCTACAAGTGGTCATTTTACCGGTCGCACTCGGCATCACATTCAATCACTGGTTCCCAAATACCGTGCAACGCATCATGCCTTTTGCACCGTTATTGGCCGTGATCGGTGTGTGCATGATCTGCGCCACCGTTTTTGCTGGACAAGCAGAAGGAATCCGCAGTTATATCGGAGAACTCATTTTAGCCACGGCACTGCTACATGCAGGCGGCTTTTTCTTAGGTTATGGACTGGCCAAACTATTCAATCACAATGAGTCAAGTATGCGTACTATTTCCATCGAAGTCGGCATGCAAAATTCCGGTTTAGCTATTGTGCTGTCGAAACAAGCATTTCCACTGCTGCCTCTTGCGCCTGTAGTCGGTGCAATTTCAGTTCTGATGCATTCGTTACTAGGGAGCCTTCTTGCGGTCATCTGGCGCCAGAAATCCTAGGGATCTTCATGGATTCGATCAATTTTTAGCCGTGCGTCAGTAAATTATTGCGTCGCGTTGTATCTCACAGAAGCATTTTTAAAATCAATCCCGTGATTGCACACACTGTGATGACTTCGATGACATTGCGTTTAAAGTAAAATAGCGCGATTGCCGCCACCAAGGCAATCAAAGCGGATATCCAATCGAATGTGCCTGCAAAGCCATTCGGCCATAGGACATAATAACCAAAGAACATGGCCAGATTCAGAATAACTCCGACAACTGCTGCCGAGATTGCAGTCAGAGGTGCGGTAAATTTTAGATTACCGTGGGTGGATTCCACCAACGGGCCGCCTGCGAGAATAAAAATGAAAGATGGTAAGAAAGTAAACCAAACCACCAGCGTCGCTGCTACGGCTCCGGCCAGAAATAACATGTCCGGCCCAAATAGTTCCTTGGTATAACCGCCAATGAAACCAACGAAAGCTACTACCATGATCAATGGTCCTGGAGTGGCTTCACCAAGCGCTAAACCGTCAATCATCTGTGTTGGCGTGAGCCATTGGTAAAATTCAACCGCACCTTGATATATGTATGGCAGTACCGCATAAGCGCCTCCAAAAGTCAGTAAAGCGGCTTTGGTGAAAAACCAACCCATCTGTGTCGATGTGTGCTCCCATCCATAATTGGTTGTGAGCAGCATCATTGGTAGCAACCATAATAACCCGCCGACCACAGCTATCTTAGCCAACCGTGACCAAAGAAAGCGTGCATGTTCTGGCGTTGGAGTATGGTCATCGATCAACGCCGCGCCATAAGATTTACTTGCTTGCCCATGTGCGCCACCGACCTTGAAATGGTTTGGGGAAATATGACCACCGATATAACCGATCAATGCCGCGCAGGCAACAATAACTGGGAAGGGAACGCTGAGCGCAAAGATTGCAACGAATGAAGCAGTTGCTATTGCCCAGAGCAGATTGTTTTTTAGAGTGCGCGAACCAAGACGATAGGTGGCTTGCGTCACAATAGCGACTACAGCAGGCTTGATACCATAAAATAAGCCGGCGACCATTGAAACATCACCAAAAGCAATGTAAATCCATGAAAGTGCGATCAAAATAAATAAAGACGGCAATACAAACAAGGTCCCGGCAATAATTCCACCCCATGTGCGGTGCAACAACCAACCGATATATATTGCAAGTTGCTGAGCTTCTGGACCCGGTAGCATCATGCAGTAGTTGAGTGCGTGCAAAAAGCGCCGCTCTGAAATCCAGCGCATACGCTCGACTAAATCTTGATGCATGATGGCAATTTGCCCGGCTGGTCCGCCAAAACTGATAAAACCAAGTTTCAGCCAATACCAGAAGGCCTGGGATAATGTAACTTGCTCTGGGGGGTGTGTGTTATCTGGAACTGGTTGTTTCGGTACGTCCATAACTCCTCCTTGGAATTATCCAATTGTAGAGCAGTTCTTGGACGAATAATCGTCTTAAAGCAGGGGGAGGCTGCTTTATCCCCCTCATTTTTCTATTTTCCACCCATCGGCAATAGAAATCAATGACCATAAAGACCAAAAGTTATCAATTTTTTTGTGTCAGAAAGCAGATGCGCAGCGAGTTATTTAGAATTTTCTCTCAAGTATTTTTTCTATACCTTGACAAGGCTATCTATAGATAGGCAAAATCGCACCTTTGCATTTAATGCATTGGCGAATTAGCTCAGTGGTTAGAGCAGCGGAATCATAATCCGTTGGTCCGGGGTTCAAATCCCTGATTCGCCACCATAAATCAATGAGTTAGGCTAATATCTAACCTTTATTTTTTCTGGTGTGACAAAATTGTGTCATCAAGAAGATTTGAAACCAACTCGGCGTGCTGCATAAGTTGCGGCTTTGATAGGTGTGCGTATCTACTTACCATCGTTTCCGACTCCCAGCCCCAAGCTCCTGCAGAACATTCATAGGCGTGCCTTGTTGAGCCAACCAACTTGCCCATGTATGGCGCAAGATCATGCCATCGAAAGTTTTCTATTTCCGCTCTTTTTAATGCCTTTTTCCATGAACGAGTATTAGCGCCTGCAATGGGATTACTTTGATATGTAAACCCTGCTGGTATGTTTACCGACTTGTCGAGATAAAACTGACATGGCCACGGAATTTAGTGGAACATGAATTGCTTTTCTTGCCTTGGCTTGATCGGGATGTATCCATGCCGCTTTTCTATCTAGATCAACCTGACTCCATTCCAGATTAAGAATATTTGATTGCCTTAATCCGGTGGATAGCGCGAATATCACCATTTCCCGTTGATGGACTGGCAGTTCAATTAGAAGTCGCTTTACTTGCTCCGGCGTTAGCCATCGTATGCGACGCTTAGGTTCTGGAAACAATCTAAACTTTGGAACTTTGTCGATCAACTCCCAATCATGACAAGCTTTTCTAATAATTGTCCGTATCAAAGATAGATATCGGTTAGCCGTTGAAGGGCTAGCCTCTTTGGCTTTGATATGTGCAATTTGATCTATCAGTTTTCGATCAATCTCAATCAATAGCTTGCTACGCAAAAATTGCTGCAACCATCTCAGTTTCTCTTTATCTTCTTTATGGGTAGCTTTATGCTGTGAATCAAGTAAAAACTTACAAGCTGCTTCATCCCATGTGTGCCCAGGCTTTTCCCCCAATTGCTGAATGCGCCATGATTCAGCTTTTAGCTTGTCATGGTATTCTTGCGCTTGGGTTTTGTCGGTTGTGCCAGCAGAGCATCTAATACGCTCTCCTGCTGGTGTGGTGAACGTGATCCACCACGTATTACCGCGTTTGTAGAGTGGCATATACTTGCCTCCTTTTCTGAAACCACTCGCAACGCTTGCCGAGGGATAGAATACTGCGACCTGATGTATTCAACAAGATCATCAAGAATAAAAACCCATTGTTTGCCAATTTTTGCGCCCGGCAATCGACCAGATTTAGCACGTCGTCGTACTTCTTCTGCATGCATCTTGAGAAAATTTGCTGCTTCAGTGAGTAAAAGTGTTTTCATAGCGCGTTGGTTTATCGTGATTATTAAAACCAAAATTTCTTTTGATATAACCTTCTTTCGACACTTGCCATAAGGGAGCGGTAAGCATTGAAATTAATGTTTGGCGGCAGCAAGTTGAAACTTCAATCGATTGGAAACACAACACTGTCCAAGCTTCATAAAATAAACCAGGATTAATTTGATGAGGGAGAACACCGGTCCGATTTGCTTCAGCAAATATATTTGCAAGTTCACCCATTGCCCAATCAAGATCGTCCACTTCAAATTTCATCAGATTTTCCTTTTGTGCGTAAGTAATGATCTGTGGTGGCAAGACGTCGGGGAATGGCATGCCGTTTTAGCTGTTCTACAATAAGCTCCGCACTCCCTTCGCGTTGAAGCATGACATTAAGGAGTGCGCCATAAGCAGTTGAAGCAACTTGCTTCAAGCGCTCATAACTAATGCGATCTTGTTCTTTGATTGTGTTGATGCGAAAGACACGTTCAGACACCCATGACAGACAAGGATAAGCACCCGCGACATATTCACCCGGATGCAATAAGACTTCCCAAGGAATAACACGATCTTTTGCATGAAATTCAACCTCCCAGCGCACCCAAGGACTGGAAGGATCGCCTAGTTGTTTACCTTTTTCATAAATCCTGATGAGCTTACCGTTTTTTCGATTACCAACGTATACACTGCGGCCTGAACCATCGGGTTTAATCCAGTTTCCATGTTGTGTAAGTTTGGGTTCTCTGCCACCGTGTTTAAAGTGACCTTGTTTATAAAACTCAATGGCCATATCGACAGAATGAGCGCCGTAGAAATCATCAACCGCGCCATCCCAGCGAGTAATACGCGCTTGAAGGTGATTTTTTAGATAAGAGGTAAATGATTGCCAATCAAAAATTAAAGCACAACCTTCGCCCGGCAAAGTCAAAAAAGCGGTTTTGTTCTGGCCACCATAAGCGAATAAGGTGCAGCCACGATCAAACTTAAATGAATGCATCCAGCCATGAAGCCCTCGATGCTGATCGGTCATGCCTCCAAAAATGCCGTTAGTTGTTTCACTGAAGGATTTAAAAAATTCTAAAGGGCTTTATTTTCTGGATTAAAAGGAAAGGAAACATTCAACCAATCGGTTAAAGCTGCCTGTGATTTTTTTCTTTCTTCGGTGGGACTTTCCCCCCGTATTACCGTACGGGGGGGCATCAATGGTGAGATTTGTATCGGATGCTACTTGATCAATGCTCAAATCAGTGCAATATGCTCCGTTGGTCGCTGACGCTCCCATCTTCGCATTTGCACTGGCAGTATTTTGATATGTTAATCTTTTGAGAGGATCTTTCATACCCCTCACTATAAGGGGTATTAGTAATCCTGTCAAGGATATTTAGTATCCTTTATTCTGAGCCTATCTCTCGGCGGTTTTCGATTTTTATATCACCACTTACTACCTTCCAGAAATTAGTGAACGTAGTTGCAACCTTGTAACCAAGTGATTTATGTGCCAATGGGCCTTCAGGTGGAAACATTTCACGAATATTAATGCCAAGTATTTCTTCGTATTTTTTAATGGTGCGTTTGTTGTGAACAATTACCAATACTCTCCAGCCATAAATGCGCCCGATCATCAGCATACCGATAGCATTTTCAAGCTCGTCGGCTTGTCCACGAAAATTCAATGCCGCTCTGTCAATAATTTCGATGTATTGTTGAACCTCTTCAATCGGTAATTTAGGAATTGTGTCATTTGCAAGATCAGTCATCGTAGTGTCCTTTGTGCTCGAGCAATAAGCATAGCCGATTAAGGGGTAACAAACAACCTCTCGGAATCACATGTTAATGAGAACGCTTAAGAATTAATTCTAAGGCTGTTTTGCAAAATGGGGTGAGGGAGGTAAACACGTGAGTAAAATGGGATCGGCCAGCATGCCCATAAATCTGGGCATGGCCTTGCGCCGGGCCGACCGGCGCACCCAATGTCATTTCTCAGTACAATAAACAAAAAGCAGCTTTCTTACTAAAATTAAAACTAATTGATTCTGATTGATACACTTTAAAATTTAAATTTTTTATGCATCGAGATATGCACATCAGTGTCTATATATGCTATGCATACCACTTCAACTCGCTTAATAAAGTGCGCTCAATGAGAATTTGCCATTCATCGCCTATCTTAAACAATCTATCTGAACTTATCTCATCTCCATGTGCGATATCGTTTCTTACATCAATCAAATCTCTTATTGAAGATAAATCGGAAATATATACAGACTTTTTTTTAAGTAACTCTTCTTTACAAGCATCATTTTTTTTATTGAAGTGTTTTTTTAGTATTTTTTCAAGAATGGAATTCCATAAAATTATTTTAGAGTTAATCGAATAATCTATACCAGAAAGATATGATCGCAATAAATTGGTGATGTAATTAACATCACTAAGGGTAGTAGCACTAAGTGAAGCTTTAAGGAATTTCTCAAATTCTAGTTTCTTAATTAACGGCGATGTCTTTTTGTCGTGGTAGAAGATGGTTCTAGTTTTAAAGTTTTGAATATACTCAGTTCCAATTACTCCTTCGCATTTATACCAACTTAATCTTCGTCGTTCAGCAAAAGAGGTTAATGCTAAAATAAAGTCTGCGATTGGTTGAATTCTTTTATGAAAAGCTAAGAATGAATTAATAGATGAATCTGGAATTATTTCAAGGACATTTGATTCTTTTTCTCCGATATATTTGTCTGAAATAACAGATTTAATACCAAATTGAGCTACTTCATCGCTTAATAAAATACTAGAAACAATTTCTCGACGAACCTCTCCCGTGTGATAACTTATTGTAGAAATATTGGATGAAAAGAAATCACTATCGGAAATAAAAAAACGGAATTTATTTTCCTGCTCTGTGTTTAGTAATATCTGTTTATTAATTAAATATTTAGGAAAATGATATTTGATGAATGTTTCATGCCAGTTTTTTGCTATAAATGTAGATCTAGATTTACTGAAATGTGCATTCTTTATTAAGTAAGTGTTCTTAGGGGTTCCATCTAAAAAGGTAATACTTATTTTTAGATTAATTAAACTCAATTCTTTATCTAATCTGCTTTTAATATGCTTGTATTCATTGTAATCTTCAATAAAAAGGTAAAAATGAGGTTCTTCCATGATTTTTTCTGGAAGCCATAAGAAGCATTTTATTTCTGATTTTCTTACTAGTTTTGCTCCAACAAATACTTTTGCTTTGCATCGTAAGTATTCTTCAAAAGATTTCTCAAGATATTTTATAAATTACTCCTTCTTTTTCAATCAACTTTCATTACTGACATCATAATAGCAATTTCTTATACAAAATTCATGCGACAAATATATCTCACGAAGAAACACAGTCAAAAAATATCTCCCGTTTTTGAACATTTGTGTATTTGTTCATCATGTACTATATTCATTTTTCTTACATGATAAAGGATGAAATAATATGAGTCGCTTATCTATCGATCTGACACCCGAGCAACATCAAAAAATAAAAGCTGTTGCTGCTTTACAAGGAAAATCAATTAAGGAGTATGTGCTTGCTCAGATTTTACCTACATTTTCTGATGAGGAATCGGCCTTGAATGAGCTGGAAATGCTTTTGGATGATCGTATTAAATCAGCCAAAGCTGGGAAAATTAGCAAAAAGTCAGTGGAAGAAATCTTTCAAGAAGTATATAAAGAAAGCACCAAGTAATGCTTGGTTATGAACTGACTGCTTCTGCTGAAGAAGATTTGAGAGCAATTGCCCGTTATACGGTTAATACGTGGGGAATTGAGCAAGCAAAACATTATGAAGCCTTATTATTGAAACGATTCCAAGAGATTGCTCAAGGCATTCTCACACCAAGAATATTTCTAAAAAATAGATCAGATTTATTGTTTACACATTGCGAGCATCATTATATTTTCTATTGGCAACCAAAAGACAGAAAAAAGCCAATTATTTTGGCTGTTTTGCATGAGCGAATGGATCTCATGCAGCGACTTAAAGGACGCCTGGTGTAGTTGGAGAGATGCTGGGTCGATTGATGAGTGAAGTGAATGTTTATTGCAATGATGGAATCAAAAAAAGTAATAAATTGACTGTGTCAAAATTGTGTCATTGATTAAAATAATTGGTACAAATTAAAGTTGGTTGTGAGTGACTTTGAGTGTGGCAAGCATTTCAAGTAATTGTTTAATAAATATTATTTATTTAATAATACGGAATCATAATCCGTTGGTCCGGGGTTCAAATCCCTGATTCGCCACCAATAAAATCAGTAGATTAGGCTTTTTAGCTTATTTTACTTGCTGATGTGGCAATATTTTTTGATCTGCAACGTTAGAAACTATCTCGGTATGTCGTGTTAGCCGTGATTTTGATCAATCTATTGAAATACTTGCCAAGCTATCAATACAGTTAACAATACAGCAATTAATGTCAGTGTACGGTTTTTCTGTTTTTCTTCAATGAGTAAAGCTTCCATTTTCTTTTCCAAAGTATGATTGCGGTTTTCGGTTAGAATCTGATGCATCAAACGTGGAAATTCGGGCAGGATCACTGCCCAGTTAAGTGCTTCTTTTTGAATACGAGCAGTAAATCCGCTAAAGCCGATTTGTTCGGCCATCCAGTGTTCTAGGAATGGTTTTGCGGTTTTCCATAAATCAAGATTAGGGTCAAGATCGCGGCCTAAACCTTCAATATTCAGTAATGTTTTTTGCAGCAGTACCAATTGCGGTTGGATTTCAACATTAAACTGCCGAGACGCTTGAAATAATTGAAATAGAACGCGACCAAAGGAAATTTCTTTTAAGGGTTTATCAAATATAGGTTCGCATACCGCACGAATTGCTGCTTCAAAATCATCGACACGGGTATTTTTCGGAGCCCAACCGGCTTCAACATGAGCTTGTGCTACGCGTCCATAATCGCGGCGAAAGAAAGCCAAGAAATTTTGCGCCAAATAGTTTTTGTCTTGATCGCTCAGTGTGCCCATAATGCCAAAATCTACGGCGATATAACGTCCATCGTCCCCAACGAAAATATTCCCTGGATGCATGTCGGCATGAAAATAACCATCGCGAAATACCTGTGTAAAAAATATTTCTACCCCCATACGTGCCAATTGAGGAATATCAATGCCCTGTTGCTGTAATTGAGCGACATGGCTGATCGGGATTCCTTTCATACGTTCCATCACCATTACGCTCGTGCGGCAATAATCCCAATGGACTTCGGGAACAATTAGAAGGGGTGAATTCGTGAAATTACGCCGTAACTGGCTGCAATTGGCTGCTTCCCGCATCAAATCCAATTCAACGTCCAAGTGTCTTGCAAATTCTGAAACGACTTGCCGCAATTTTAACCGTTTTCCATCAGCCCAAAGCGCTTCGGCTAACCAAGCTCCTGTGTCCATCAGTGCAATATCGTGATTGATAATGGGCGCTAAATTGGGGCGAAGAATTTTTACCGCGACTTCAGTACCATCGTGCAACTGAGCAAAATGAACTTGCGCCACGGATGCACTGGCAATCGGAGTGAGATCAAATTGCGCAAAAACTTCATGGACTTTCTTGCCATATTCAGTTTCAAGCGTTTTCAGTACAAGATCTGAGGAAAACGGTGGAACTTGGTCTTGTAATTTGGCTAATTCATCAGCGATGTCATGCGGCAATAAATCCCGACGTGTCGATAACATTTGACCAAATTTGACGAAAATTGGCCCCAATGTTTCAAGTGATAATCGTAACCTTTCTCCGCGAGGTTTTTCGAGGTTTCGCCAAAAAGTGATTTTATGGATAAATCGTTGCAAAGGCCTCAACTTACTATGACTTAGGGCAAATTCATCTAATCCATGTCGGAAGGAGATACGGAGTATTTTTAATAGGCGAAAAAGACGCATGGATTTAGGTGGGCAAGAACTTATTAAAAATGGTTATACAATCATGACACTGTGGTCACTTGTAAGCGCTTTGGTTTGTCAATTGATTGAGTCGTACTTCCAATTGATCAATGCTGTGTTTCAATTTATCGATTTGTTCTGTCCATTCACGATAGGCAGTTGATTTTACGAAGACATTTTTCTCTTCAGCACAGAATTCTAAAACTGAATCAGTAACTTGCTCTGAATTTTTTTGAAACCACTGATGAACCGTTTCGTTGGTTCGAAGTGCGCGATTTGTAAGTATGTCGCCGATTATTTTACTCAATTCTTGTGCAAAAACATGATCAAAGTTAATCTGTTGAGTTAAATTGATTATTTCATTGCCGAGTGATTTGTTTCCGGTTACGGTTACTTTTATGAGTTTTAATCCCAATTTATTGGATAGTAATAATTGAGGTAACTGCCATGAAGGAATGGATAGTGTGGTATCGGCTTCGGATTGATTAGAAATAAAATATAGTTTCCCTTCATCACTGATACTCAGGCAAAACTCAACGATAGGAAATATTTGGATTCGAATGCGTTGACCAGAAAATAGCTTTAATTGCTCGCGTATTCGTATTTCTAAATCAAGAAAATGATTAATTGGATCTATTGCAAGTGAAGTTAGCATTTATATAGTGAAATTCTAATTTTTCATGCGGCAACTAGTGCGAACCATGCTAGTTGAGTATTCATCATTAATCAGGCTATCTATCTGTTTCATTCAAAGAAATGATGGATTGAACAAAAGACTCTACATGATATTTGCTGATTTAAGCTGTTTATCGTAAGTCATCTATGCCGACCGAGTATACCATTTAAACTCAGGCCTACAACACCAGCCTTTTTATATCAGAATGAACGAGATTGTGAGAAAACTCACATTCATAATTGAAATATGTGGGTATATTTCATTTCTGTTTTCATCTTCAAAATACTTGGTAAGTATTATAGTAGAGTCAGTTATCGCAATTGATCTGAAGTTAAAGACTTCAGAAATCGAAATGTGAAAAAGTGTGAATGCTTGCTAAGGAAGATGTTTCGCATGATTTCGATAAACAGCGATGAATGATTTTATGACGAGGCCCTTTAATCCCTATTGCGTGCAATAGGGATTTTTTTTGCTATTTAAAGACCTCTGTATAACTGGCTATATCGGTTGCGCAAGATTTATAAGCATTTGATTTATCAATGCTGAAAGTGATCTAAAAAACTCAAATAAACAGTTATGTAGAGGTCTTATTTAGTCATAAACTAGTACAGGTTTAATCGCCAAGTGCTGTTGGATTGAAAAAGCAATGCGTTCTGCTGAAGTTGAATCAGAATAAGGTCCGGCATGAATTTTATGCAAGCCGTTGTGTTCAATAACACGGATTGGATCTTGCAGCCACGAAAGTTTGTTCTTAATATGCATGACAAAATGTTGTGCATTGTTTTGTGAACCGAATGCACCGAGTTGAACATACAGTTTGTTTAAATCCGATTTTCGATCAAACGAGTTAGCATGATCGGAGGGCGTTTCAATGGTATTTTGCTTAACAGAAGCAATTGCTGTCGGAGAAGGAGATTCTTGTTCAGCTAAAGACTGCTCGGGTAAAATAATCTCGACATCCACTTCACTGCTGCCATTACCGAGCGTTCCTAACTTATGAGCTGCAGTATAAGATAAATCGATTAAACGATTGGCCAGGAAAGGACCGCGATCATTGATGCGCACAATGACTGAGCGGTTGTTTTTAACGTTGGTAACGCGAGCATAACTAGGTATTGGCAAAGTCGGATGAGCGGCCGTCATGGCGTACATGTCATAAATTTCTCCTGACGCGGTTGCTTTACCGTGATAACGGTGTCCATACCATGAAGCCGTGCCGCGTTTTTTGTAGGGTTGCAGCGCAGTCATCGGTTGAAATTGCTTGCCCAAAGCGGAATAAGGTCGCATGTTTGCGGTACGTAAAGGTTCCGTTTTGGGAATCGCGTCTGGAATTAAATGGAGATTTTCAGGGGAATTATTACCCGGACCATCATCTAAATAATAACCGCCACTCTTTTTCGTAACAGAACCATTGTAATCGGTTGATGCACGAGCAGATTTTTGGTTTTGATTGGATGTGCTTTTGTCAGGCATGCTGCTACATGCAGTTAATAGAGCCAATGTTGTCGCCATCAGATAACAGCTTAATCGAGGAAAAATCGATTGTTGATTTAGCATAGTAAAAACTCCAATCATGTTCTGATGAATTTAGGATGAGTGTGAATACTCATTAAAATACCGAAACCAATTAACATCGTAACCATAGATGTGCCTCCATAGCTGATTAAAGGAAGTGGAACACCGACAACTGGCAGAATGCCGCTGACCATGCCCATATTGACAAAAATATACGTGAAGAAAGTTAAAGTGATTGAACCTGCGATGAGGCGGCTGAATTGACTAGAAGCATTTGCGGTAATGACGATGCAGCGTCCAATGATGACTAAATATAATAGCAATAGCAGCGTATTACCGATTAACCCAAATTCTTCGGAGAACACTGCAAAAATAAAATCAGTGCTTTGTTCTGGTAGAAAATCTAATTGTGCTTGTGTACCGTTTTGCCATCCCTTACCAGCAATACCTCCAGAACCGATGGCGATAGACGATTGAATAATATGATAACCGGCCCCTAGCGGGTCAGTCGTAGGATCGAGTAATGTCATGACACGTTGGCGTTGATAATCATGCATCATTCCCCAAAATATCGGTAAAGCAGCTGCTCCCAGCGCGCTTAGTCCAAGAATGATGCGCCAAGATAGCCCAGCAAAGAATAACACGTAAAATCCGCTGGCCGCAATTAATAGTGCCGTTCCCAAGTCGGGTTGTTTCAAAATAAGCAGTACCGGAATAATTAATAACAGTGTTGCACCGATATAATCTCTTAAGCGTAATGTAATTTCGTATTTGTCGAAATACCAAGCCATCATTAACGGGATGGCTATCTTCATCAATTCAGAAGGTTGAATGCGAGTCACACCGATATTTAACCAGCGCCGTGCACCGTTATTGATTTCACCAAACAACGCAACACCAACAAGTAACGCTAATCCAGCCAAATAAATTGGCAAAGCGATACGTTTGAGTTGTTGCATTGGAGTGTTTGCGATAATCCACATAAAAGTAAGTGCAACCAGGATATTGATAACTTGATTGTTAACTTTACTGATGTTACCGCCGCTTGCACTATATAAGACCATTAAACCAAGACCCATTAATGCCAGAAGGCTGGCGAGCAAGAAGCCGTCAATATAACGGGTAAAAAAATGCCAGATCTTCTGAATATCCAGCTTATTCTGGGTTAATTTCATGCTTTTCATGATAAATCAAGGCTCATTTGATATAAAAGAATAGGCATTAATGTGAATGATCATGTTCTTCAGCTTCGTCATCCGAAGAATCGTCTGCTGCGTCAGGAGTGTTTCCTAGCAGATAATAATCGAATACTTGCCGAGCTACCGGTGCAGCAGTTGATCCCCCTGTTCCGGTGTTTTCAACTAATACGGCTAAAGCAATTTTGGGGGATTCTGCAGGCGCGTAGGCGATAAACATTGCGTGATCACGGTGACGTTCGTTGATCAATTTTTCGTTATAGCGCTCACCTTGTTTGATCTTAACCACCTGTGATGTACCTGTTTTTCCGGCAAATGTGTAAGAAGCATTAGCGGCCGCTTTTGCTGCTGTTCCGCCAGGTTTGGTTACGTCAATTAAAGCGTTTTTAACAACTTCTAAGTTTTTGGGCTTCAAATTGACGGTGTAAAGTAAATTTTTAGGAACGTCGGTGATTTCACCGCTTTTACTATCTTGAATCTGTTTAACAAAGCGTGGCGCATACGCTTTACCTCCATTGGCAATAATCATCGTGGCAAATGCTAATTGCAGCGGAGTCGCGAGGTTATAGCCTTGCCCAATAGCCGCAGAGATGGTGTCTCCAGCGTACCATTTTTGTTTATATTGAGCCATTTTCCAAGCAGAGGAAGGAAGTAATCCAGATACCTCATTTTCGACGTCAATTCCGGTTTTTTTGCCCAATCCGAACTGACTGATAAAGTTATACATATTATCAATGCCGAGATCATGACCAAGGCTGTAGTAGTAGGTATCACAGGAAACTACCAGCGATTTATGCAAATTCACTCTGCCGTGTCCGCCCCGTTTCCAGTCTCGAAATCGATGCTTGACACCCGGTAAGGAAAAAAAACCTGGATCCGCCATACTGTATTCAGGGGTTCGTTTGCCTAATTCCAGTGCTGCGAGTGCCATAAATGGTTTGAAGGTAGAACCGGGTGGATAAACGCCACGCAACGCACGGTTGTTGAGGGGGCGATCGATAGAGTTATTGAGCAAATTCCAGTTTTCGTGATCGATACCGCCGATAAAAAGATTATTATCGTAACCCGGTTTGCTGACGAATGCTAAAATCTCGCCGTTGTTAGGGTCAAGAGCAACCAAAGCACCGCGGCGTTCGCCAAAAGCTTTTTCAACCGCTTCCTGTAGACCAAAATCCAACGAAAGAATTAAATTATCGCCAGATTTCGGCAATGTGCGTGACAGCACGCGAATCGAACGTCCGGCTGCATCCGTTTCGACTTCTTCAAATCCAGTAATGCCATGAAGTTGTTTTTCATAGCTTTCTTCGATACCAATCTTGCCTATGTGTTGTGAACCTCGATAATTATGTAGTTCATTCTTGAATTCTAAGTGTTCCAGATCTTTATCGTTGATCCGGCTGATATATCCGATGACATGCGAAACGGATTCCTTTTCCGGATATTGCCGAAACACTCTCGCTTTGATTTCTACACCAGGGAAACGGTAACGGTTAGTTGCGAAGGTCGCTATTTCAATTTCATTGAGCCGATTGCGTAGCGGTAAACTTTTAAAACGTTGACTTTCATTCATGAGTTTCATGAAACGCTGACGATCTGCGGGCGTTATTTCAATAAAAGCGGAGAGTTGATCTAGTGTTTCTTGGATATTAGGAACTTTGTTCGGCGTAATCTCAAGTGCGTAAGCGGAATAATTCTGCGCCAATACCTTGCCATTGCGGTCAAAGATTAAACCGCGGTTGGGTACTAGAGGTAAAATGGAAATGCGATTAGCCTCCGCCAAAGTGGAGTAATGATTCTGCTGCGAAATTTGCAGATAATAGAAACGTACGTACAACAACGAAAAAAGCGTCAAAACAAATACAACGCTAATCGCTAAACGAATACGAAATTTTTGTAATTCTATAGGATGATCGCGTAATTCCACTTTGATACGTTATAGTGCATGTGAATCAGGTTTTTGTTTCAAAGGCATACTTAACAATAAAGAAACAGGGATCCATGCCAAAGATCCGGTCACGGTGGTAAAATAAAACTCCCATCCTGGAAATTTCATGCCTCCTAAAATGGCAACAATAATCATGACTGTTTGCATGGCAAACAGAATAAATCCGATTTGGGGTGCCTGTTGCCAAGCATTAAACAAACGTAAGCGCCTTCCTAATATTAATGTGAGATAAACCGCAATACAATAAGCTAGTGCATGTTGTCCTAGTATATTGATATTAGCAACATCCATCATCAGTCCCATCATAAACGCCACGCTCATACCTATCTTATGAGGATACTGCACACACCAATATAAAGTGATCAGTGCTACAAAATCAGGTCGAAACAATAGCGCATTGTCAGGTAATGGCAAAAAATTCAAAATGAGTGCCACCACCAGCGTCAACGCAATGTATCCATTTCCAGCGGTGTCGTATACATCTTGCCTTAAATAATCGTCTGGACTAGGCTGTTTGTCATTATTTCTGTTTTGATTCAATTTTAACCGTCTCAGTAGTGGCATCAATCGGAGGTTTTATCAGCGACAAAATTAATACCTGGCGGTTACGATCCACTCCGGCAACAGGGCTGCTAACGACTCTAGAAAAATCATCGGTGGGGTTTTGTTCAATTTTTTCTACCACCGCAACAGGAATTCCGGCAGGATAAACGCCACCAATTCCAGAGGTCACTAATAAATCACCGGCTTGAATATCAATGTTAATCGATAAATAGCGCAATTCTAATTCGTTGTTTTTACCTGTACCGGAAATGACTGACCGTAATGAATTACGTAATACCTGCACAGGAACAGAATGATTCTTGTCAGTGAGTAGAGTAACTTCGGCGGAAAAAGGATAAATTCGGGTAATTTGTCCTACTACGCCCTTGTCATCAATAACCGCCTGACCCAGTTGAACATCATGATAAATCCCTTTGTTGAGCGTTATTTTGTGACTGAATGGATCGCGCGGCGTATATAAAATCTCCGCTAAAACAGGTTTGGTTTCTGAATTATTTTCAATTCTGTCAATCGCACCCAGCAATTCGCGTAATTGAACGTTTTCAGCTTCTAAGGCATGAAATCGTAATAAATATTGTTGATTCTCGAAATTTTGTTGTCTTAATTTGGTATTTTCTTCCAACAAGTTAAAATGAATAATAAAATTTCTGACTTCATCATAAACAGAGGTTGGTGCATACGCGATTCTTTGCAGCGGAAAAATTATTGTACCAATGACTTGCCTAACCTCATGAAACCGTTTGAAGCGAAGGTCTTCGACAATCAGTAGGCACGATAAGCAGGTAAATACAATCAACCTCGTAAATGGACCTGGCCCATGCCTAAAGAACGGTGGGGCTGTCTTCATTATCTCCAGTAGAAGCTTCTGGGTTTGAATTTATTTATCGATTAATCACGCGCAAAAATACCGATTGAACGATCCATATTCGCTAAAGCAATGCCGGCGCCTCGAACCACACACCTCAAAGGATCTTCAGCGATGATCACCGATAATCCCGTTTCTTCCATCAATAAACGATCAATATCGCGCAACAGGGCTCCGCCACCAGTCATCACCATGCCTTTTTCCGCGATATCCGCGCCTAATTCTGGCGGGGTATGTTCGAGAGCAGTTTTAACCGCGCTGGTAATACTATTGATCGGCTCAGTCAGTGCTTCGAGAATTTCGTTGCTGGAAATGGTGAAACTACGTGGAATACCTTCGGCAAGGTTACGACCCTTCACTTCGATCTCTTTGACTTCCGAGCCAGGAAAAGCTGATCCTATCTCCTTTTTGATCATTTCAGCCGTGACTTCACCAATCAACATGCCATAATTGCGGCGGATATAATTGATGATCGCTTCATCAAATTTGTCGCCGCCAACTCGTACCGAATTTGAATAGACAATTCCACCCAACGAAATAACGCCGACCTCAGTTGTTCCTCCGCCAATATCCACAACCATAGAACCAGTCGGAGATTCGACGGGTAGATCCGCACCTAAAGCGGCTGCCATCGGTTCCTCGATCAATTCTACTTTGCGAGCACCTGCGCCATAAGCGGCTTCTCGGATAGCACGGCGTTCTACTTGAGTAGAGCCGTAAGGGACACAGATGACGATACGCGGATTTGCGGAAAATAAACGCGGCGGATTGACTTTGCGAATGAACATTTTCAACATTTGTTCGGTCACAGTGAAATCAGCGATAACGCCGTCTTTCATCGGACGTATCGCGGTAATATTGCCCGGCGTACGTCCCAGCATTTGCTTAGCCGCAAGACCGACCTGTTGAATCATTCTTTTTCCATTTGCACCGCTCTCTTCTCGAATTGCAACGACCGAAGGTTCATCCAGTACAATACCTTGACCAGAGACATAGATGAGCGTGTTCGCTGTGCCCAAGTCAATCGCCATGTCGGTTGAGAAATAGTTTCCAAGAATACTGTTGTTCAAGAAATTAAACATAGTGGCAAAATCCGTTATTAGTCATTATGATTTGAGAGAGGAATACAAATGAATAAATTAAAATCATCAAAAAATATCACGGCTAAGGCGGGCATGATACCCTAATACTCGTTCCTAAAGATAACAAAATAAGGCAACCTTTCTCATGACTTTATCGTTAAATGATGTTAAACGCATTGCTGATTTGGCTTATATAGAAATTGACGACAATCAAGCACAGGCTACGTTAACACAGTTATCCAGTATTTTTAACTTAATTGAAACGATGCAATCAGTCGATACTGCGTCGGTTGAACCGATGTCACACTCGCAAAGTGTGACGCAGCGTCTACGAGATGATATCGTTACCGAGAGTGATCAACGTCCGTTGTTTCAGACATTGGCACCTCAAGTCGAAGAGGGATTGTATCTAGTTCCTCAGGTCATCGAATAAAAGAAATATACTATTACAAATTAATGATGGTTTTGTACCTATTTTTGTGATTTTTTAATTGCACTTAAGAATCTAATTTTTACAACATGCTTAATGCCAGTCTCAAAGAGCTTTCTAATCAACTTGCCGAGAAAAAAATATCGAGTGTTGAGCTCACGTCACTTTTTCTGCAACGTATCAAGAAATTTAATTCGGATTACAACGCATTTATTACCACCAATGAGGAAATAAGTTTGGCGCAAGCGGCTGTTGCTGACAAAATGCTGGCGGCCGGGAAAGCAGAGGCGTTAACAGGAATTCCCATCGCACAAAAAGATATTTTTTGTGCCAAAGGTTGGTTGACCACGTGCGGATCAAAAATGCTGTCAAACTTTGTTTCACCGTACGATGCTGGGGTGATTGAACGATTTAATCAAGCAGGCGCAGTCAATATTGGCAAAACCAATATGGATGAATTTGCCATGGGTTCGAGTAATGAAACATCGTTCTACGGCATGGTAAAAAATCCTTGGGATACTAAAGCGGTCCCCGGTGGCAGTTCAGGTGGTGCAGCGTGCGCAATTGCAGCTCGCCTAGCGCCTGCGGCGACAGGAACGGATACGGGGGGATCGATTCGGCAACCTGCGGCATTGTGCGGTATTTCCGGTATCAAGCCGACCTATGGATTGGTGTCTCGCTATGGCATGATTGCTTTTGCTTCCAGTCTCGATCAAGCGGGTCCCATGGCTAAATCCGCCGAAGACTTGTCGCTGCTGCTAAATGTCATGGTTGGTTTTGATGCGCGCGACTCTACGAGTCTACAGCGGGAGAATGAAGATTACGGAAGAGATCTACAAAAACCGTTGAAGGGGTTACGCATAGGCCTGCCGAAGGAATATTTTGCTAAAGGTATGAGCCAAGATGTTGAAAGCGCTATCGATAAAGCATTAGCGGAATACCGTAAATTAGGCGCGGAAACGATAGAGGTCGCTCTTCCGAATGCGCCACTGTCAATTCCTGTCTATTATGTTTTAGCTCCGGCTGAGGCTTCGAGTAATTTGTCGCGTTTTGATGGTGTGCGATATGGGCATCGCGCTGAATCGTATACTGATTTGGCGGATATGTACCGTAAATCACGCGCCGAAGGTTTTGGTCCAGAAGTGAAACGGCGCATTTTGATTGGCACCTATGTGCTTTCACATGGTTATTACGATGCGTATTACATCAAAGCGCAGAAATTACGGCGACTGATCGCACAGGATTTTGCTGAAGCTTATCAATATTGCGATGTCATCATGGGGCCTACAACTCCGACGGTAGCTTTCAATTTGGGAGAAAAAAGCGCAGATCCCATTCAGATGTATTTGTCAGATATTTATACCAGCGCGGCGAATTTGACGGGTATGCCGGCGATGTCGATTCCCGTTGGCTTTGGTGAAAATAATCGCCCCGTTGGATTGCATATTATCGGCAATTATTTTAAAGAAGCGCAATTGTTAAATGTTGCCCATCAGTATCAAATGGTTACTGATTGGCATTTGAAATCACCGGTTTGATCAAATAGTTTAGATTCTTTTGGATATTTGTTATGCAGTGGGAAATAGTCATTGGCTTGGAAGTACACACGCAACTTTCAACACAATCAAAAATTTTTTCAGGTGCTTCAACCGCCTATGGCGCGGCACCTAACACACAAGCCTGCGAAGTCGATTTGGCTTTGCCGGGGGTATTGCCGGTACTCAACAGAGGAGCGGTTGAACGAGCAATTAAATTTGGTTTGTCCATCAACGCAAAAATCAATTCTCCTTCTATTTTTGCGCGCAAAAATTATTTTTATCCCGATTTACCCAAAGGCTACCAAATTAGCCAGTTTGAATTGCCTATTGTGCAAGGTGGCAATATTCATATTCAGCTCGATGGTGAAGAAAAAATCATTCGGTTGACTCGCGCGCATTTGGAAGAAGATGCAGGTAAGTCATTACATGAAGATTTTCATGGCATGACTGGAATTGATCTGAATCGTGCTGGAACGCCTTTGCTGGAAATCGTTTCCGAGCCTGACATGCGCAGTAGCGCAGAAGCTGTTGCCTATGCGAAAACGCTACACACCTTGGTGCGTTGGATTGGTATTTGCGATGGCAATATGCAAGAAGGATCATTTCGTTGTGACGCCAATGTTTCTGTGCGCCCTATGGGTAGCGAAAAATTAGGGACGCGTTGCGAAATCAAAAATCTCAATTCATTTCGTTTTTTGGAAAAAGCGATTGATTTTGAGGCACGCAGGCAAATTGAAATATTGGAAGATGGCGGTTTGATCCGACAAGAAACCCGTTTATACGATGCCAATAAAGACCAAACACGTACCATGCGCAGTAAAGAAGATGCTAATGACTATCGTTATTTCCCTGATCCCGATCTATTACCATTAGAAATTTCGCATGATTGGATTGAGCAAATCCAAAAAACTTTACCGGAATTGCCACAAGCAAGGCGGGATCGTTATTCAGCGCAATTCGGGTTATCTAAGTATGATGCATCCGTGTTAACCGGCTCGCGCGAAATGGCCGACTATTTTGACGCCGCAGTTAAATTATTACCGGAACATGCCAAGCTATGTGCGAATTGGATTATGGGTGAGATCAGCGGACAGTTGAATAAAGAAAATATGGAAATTGCGGATTGTCCCGTCAAGCCGAGTGATCTTGTAGCATTACTGGCACGTATCAGCGATGGCACTATTTCTGGAAAAGCTGCAAAAACAGTTTTTGAAAGCTTGTGGCAGGGAGAGCATGGAAAAAATGTTGATGCAATTATTGCGGCCAAAGGCTTAAAACAAATTTCCGATGACAATGCCATTGAGAAGTTGGTGGACGATGTTTTGGCGGCCAATCCACAGCAAGTAGAGGATTATCGCAATGGTAAGGAAAAGGCGTTTAATTCACTGATCGGGCAAATTATGAAAGCGACGCAGGGTAAAGCGAACCCAACGCAAGTCAATGCAATTTTGAAGAAGAAGTTGACACAGTAAATAGCTTTACGGTTAAAACGGTTTTAGGTTTTTAAATTTTCCGTAAGCTTATTGAAAAAATTTTTCATGGATTTCGCTAGCGGTTTTTCGATGGCAATGTGTATCAAATACGCAAGCATTATCATACCAAAGACTAACAGCCAGAATAAAACCTGTGGATTGAATTGCGTATACACAGCGTTATAAATCATAAAACCGAGATTTTGATGAATCAAATAAAGCGGATAGGTAAGTGCGCCAAGCCAAACCCAATTTACCTTCCCAATCGCGCCCATTCGCTTGAGTGATATTAAGGTCATAATGACAAAGTAGGCACAAATGATTGCAGTAATGATGTACGGGTCTAAATCATTTCTGATGCGAATTTCAAATTCATGAATTTCTTTGGTGGACTGATAAATAGCTAAGCACCATGAAACGGCTATAACTGTGCAACGCGTCCAAGTTAATCCTTTAGCCCAAATCAAAAAGAAAGTTGCTCCAGCGATGAAATAGGTTGAATAATCCTTCAACATCAGAAAACGCAACTGTTGAATGGGATGGAATACCAGTGCGATCGTTACGGCTAACCAAAGAATAATGAATAATTCTGCTTGTTGAATTCTGCCTAGCAGTAATATCACAGCAACAAAAGCATAAAATTTAAGTTCGACAAATAAAGACCAATAAACGCCGTCTATCGGCGGCACATCCATAAAACCGCTTAATAACGTCATGTTGATAAGATATTGATTGATAGATGCAGAGTAATCAGAAGCTCCAATAGCTAGCGTGAAAAAAAAGGTGATCGAGCAGCATACCCAGAAAGCGGGGTATAAGCGAATTAACCGCGAGATGACAAATTTCTTCAAGTCACCGTTAGAAGCCGTCATGAGAATGACAAATCCGCTAATCATAAAGAAAAGCTCAACCCCTAGATAACCATATTTGGATATTGATGCCAGTAAGGGGTATGGCATGATAGTCATGGATTCCGCAGCAAATCCATCTAAAGAGTAATGATGGAAAACGACGGCCAATGCGGCAAAAAATCTTAACAGATCAAGCTCGTTAACTCTTGCGTGGGCTCTATCGAACTGATTTTCTTGCGGCACAATCATGATAGACCATTAGGTAAGTCACTTTTTTATAATGTATTTTGTAACCAATTACTATAAATGCATCTTTTTTAAAAACATGAATCCAGTATAAGTGATTTCTTACCAGGAGGAATATCCTAATCTACAAATATATATCTCCTACACCTGTAGGAGATATATAAAACATAGCATGCATTAATTTTAAGAAGGTTGTGGAGGTACTTTTATCCAACCCATCGGGCATTCTTTTACGGTTGGGTAATAACCTTCTGGATTGCGGCAAAAATACCAATAACTGTTACTTTGCACGGGAGCAGGTCTTGGCGCAGCAGTTTGAGCCGTATTTTGTTGAATATACGTTGGAGGTGAATTAAATAGCGGTGCTGAAACCACTCCAACCGGATATCCTCCTAGCGGATATGTTCTACTAAATAAAGGGGCGGAACCGAAAGCATAGGAATTGTAGAATCCCATGCTACCCCAACCACCCCAGCCGCTATAAACCCCCCATCCAGGACCCCAGCCAGGTCCCCAGCCCCATCCGGGCCCCCATCCCCAACCACCCCAGCCCCAGCCACCCCATCCCATACCGAGTCCAAGACCGAAACCTAATCCAAAACCATCATGATGATGGTGATGACCATGATGGTGATGGTCGCCGTTTGAGTGATTAGGATCAACGTTGTTGTTTACAACATTATTGTTTTCAATATTAACATTTTGGCCAGCTGTTCCATCTTGAGCCGTGCCCGTTGTGTCCGTTCCATTTTGAGCAGCTGCGCCTGTGGTTGTGCCATCAGCGTTTTGCGCTGCAGCAGCATCCGGATTCGTATTATCTTGAGCCGACGTGGTACCGTCTCCAGTAGCAGTGCTTTGGGCGTTTTCAGGATTGACGCCGTCAGCAGTTGCGTTGTCGCCTGTTGGCGTAGCTGCGTTATCATTCGTTGCGTCCGGGGCAATTTCCTTGCTTTGTGCTGAGTCTAGGCTTGAGTTTGTGGCGCTATCGGCAGTAGGCGCATCCGATGTGTTGAAATCGGCGGGTTGACCTGCGTTATCAATTTGCCCAGGATCTGTGGACGAATTAAAATCAGCGGGTTGGCCAGCATCGCCAGTCGAATCAAATTCCCCTGGCTGGCCCATCGCGTCATTGGAATAAAAAGCGTCGCCTTGACTGTATCCGCCATCTTGGCCACCTTGATAGGAGTCGCCGCTTTGATCGTAACCACTACCATTATCATAATAGCCACCACCGTCATAGCCGCCACCATCGAATCCGCCGCCGTCATAGCCACCGCCATCGAACCCACCACCGTCGAATCCTCCACCGTCGTAGCCACCACCATCGAATCCGCCGCCATCGCCACCACCGTCGCCACCACCATCACCATCAGCGATTGCGAGATTCATTGAAAAGATTCCACACAGGGTGATAGCTAAGCACGCTTTTTTAAAATTTTTCATATATCCCCCGTTCAGTTTGTTGCTTGATAATGGTTATCATAGCGAAAAGAATCTGAACGAATACTGAATAAAAAGTAGCATTTTATTATAAAGAAGTAGTGTACAAGTTTAGCTCGAGGAGTGATAAAGACAACCATTTTATTCAATAGATATTCTTTGTGATTATTCAAGATCGTTTTGCTGAATCTATATCGGTATCATGATTCAGTTATACTGTGACTGTGAATATTGCAGTTTAGATCCATAAATTTATAGCTGGAGAGGTATTGATGAAAATTCATGAGTATCAAGCCAAAGAAATCTTGCGTAAATACGGTATTGCTACGCCGCAAGGTATTGCTTGTTTTAGCGTTGAAGAAGCCGTGAATGCCGCACGCGAATTAGTGGGTCAACTTTGGATCGTGAAAGCACAGATCTATGCAGGCGGTCGGGGTAAAGGCGGGGGGGTAAAGGTAGCAAAATCACTGGAAGAAGTACGTCAACATGCCAGCGCCATTCTCAATATGCGTTTGGTGACGCATCAAACTGGTCCAGAAGGACAAATCGTGCGCCGATTGTTGATAGAACAAGGTGTACCGATTGAGCAAGAATACTATGTGGGATTGGTAACGGATCGTCGCCAGCAGCGCGTATGTTTGATGGCTAGTTCGGAAGGCGGCATGGATATTGAAAAAGTTGCAGCCGAAACACCGGAAAAAATTCATAAAGTACTGATTGATCCAGTTACAGGGCTAAACAATGAACAGGCCATTGAAATGGCACTGAAAATTGGCATTTCCACTAGCGTCAATGAGCAAGTATCTAAACTGTTGCGCCAGTTATATCAAGCTTTCGATGAAACAGATGCCTCATTGGTCGAAATTAATCCCTTGGTACTAACGGTGGACAAGCAAGTCATTGCTTTGGACGCAAAAATGAATTTTGATGACAACGCTTTGTTCCGGCATCCTGAAATTGCAGCGTTACGCGATTTGGATGAAGAAGATCCAGTAGAAGTCGAGGCTTCTAAACATGATCTTTCGTATATTCCGCTTGATGGAACTATCGGTTGCCTGGTAAACGGTGCCGGTTTGGCGATGGCGACCATGGACATTATTAAACTGTATGGCGGTAATCCTGCTAATTTTCTCGATGTGGGCGGAGGTGCTACGGTTGAGAAAGTAACCGAAGCATTTAAATTAATGTTAAAAAATCCTAAATTACAGGCTATTTTAGTGAATATCTTTGGCGGCATCATGAAATGTGATGTGATTGCGCAAGGCGTTGTTGCCGCTGCGCGAGAGGTGAAGTTATCGGTGCCATTAGTCGTGAGATTAGAAGGAACGAACGTAGAGTTGGGCAAAAAAATTCTACAAGAATCTAATTTAACCATTATTTCCGCGGATGGAATGGCAGATGCTGCGGAGAAAGTGGTGAGAGCGACTGGCTCGCCAGTAAATGCATTCGGTCAGTCTTAAAAGGGGAGATTCACGATGTCTATTTTAGTTAATAAAAATACCCGTGTGATGACTCAAGGTATTACTGGCAAGACCGGGCAATTTCATACCAGCGCGTGTCGGGAATATGCTAATGGTCAATCTTGCTTTGTTGCAGGAGTCAATCCACGCAAACCAGGAGAAGATGTTGATGGTATTCCTGTTTTTGCAACAGTCAAAGAGGCCAAGCAGCAAACGGGCGCCACTGTTTCGGTTATTTATGTACCTCCTCCTTTTGCTGCCGCAGCTATCGATGAAGCCGTTGAAGCTGAGCTTGATCTAGTGATTTGTATTACTGAAGGTATTCCGGTTCGAGATATGATTCGAACGCGCTATAAAATGCAAGGTAAGAAAACGCGCTTAATCGGCCCGAATTGTCCCGGCATTATTACACCCGATGAAATCAAAATCGGTATCATGCCAGGTTATATTCATAAAAAAGGGCGCATTGGCGTGGTTTCTCGTTCGGGAACGTTAACTTATGAAGCAGTGGCGCAGTTGATGGCGTTGGGTCTTGGACAATCTACTTGCATTGGTATTGGCGGTGATCCGGTCAATGGATTAAAGCATTTAGATGTGCTGCAATTGTTCAATGACGATGACGAGACCGATGCGGTATTAATGGTCGGCGAGATAGGCGGAAGCGATGAAGAAGATTGTGCGCGTTGGGTTAAAGAGCATATGCAAAAACCGGTGGTCGGTTTTATTGCGGGTGTAACAGCGCCACCAGGAAAGCGAATGGGGCACGCGGGTGCTATTATTTCTGGAGGAAAAGGTACTGCACAAGAAAAACTTGCCGTCCTAGAATCATGTGGCATTAAAGTAACGCTTAATCCTGCAGAAATGGGCAAGTTGCTTAAATCTGTTTTGTAATCCATTGATATTTATTTTATTCAGGTACTTGTTATGACTTATCGAGCGTATTTTATTTCTGTACTAGTGTTATTGTTACTATCGGCCTGTAGTACCGTGCCACAAAAACCGGGCGAACCTTCGGATTCGATTGCATCACCTCCAACACAAGGTGAACGCCCGGAAGGTCCGTTACCTCCGAGCACCAAGCCCAAATATAACTTGTCTGGATATCCTGCGAATACGCAGCAAGGCTACATTGATGGTTGTGAAACAGCTAAAAACAGTGGCTTTGGATTTAAAGATGTCAATCGCTACGACAGAGACGATCAATATCGTATGGGATGGGACGATGGATTTGCGCTTTGCAAAGGTAAAAAATAGTTTTTATTGAGATGATAGGCTATTGGTGCAGGAGAAATGCATATTGTCATCTTCTCATTCTGCTCTTTTCATTCGGATTATTGTCAGCTTCAACTTCAGCATCGGCTAATGAATTACCGCCTGTTGTAAAACAAAAACTACAGCAATCCGGCATTCCATTACAGGCGGTTGGCGTATACGTACAAGAAATCGGAACCACCAAGCCGACATTAGCTTTTAATGCGGATCAGGCGATGAATCCTGCTTCGGTTATGAAACTGTTAACGACCTATGCGGGGTTAGACTTATTGGGACCAACTTATACCTGGCCAACACAAATTTTTGCACATGGCAAAATGGTGCAGGATGTATTGCAGGGAGATTTAGTCATTAAAGGCTATGGCAGTCCTCGATTTGATTTAGAACATTTCTGGTCACTCGTTTACAGGCTCCGTCAAACTGGATTAAAAAACATACAAGGTAACTTGATTTTGGATCGTGCGCATTATGCGATACCTTATCAACATCCGGGTGATTTTGATGGTAAACCCTATCGCAGCTACAACGCGCTTCCGGAAGCTTTAATGGTGAATTATCGCGCAACAGCGCTACATTTCTTCCCGCAACCCGAAAGTAATGCGGTACGTGTGGTATTCGATCCCGATTCAGACGCTTTACGCGTTCAAAATCATGTGCAATTAACTCAGGAGAGCTGCGGTGATTGGCGTAATGCGATAACGACAGACGTTTTGCCTGATGAAAAAAACAAAAAATACTTAACCATCATTGTCAGCGGCAAATTTTCTATCCAGTGCGGAAAACAATCCACAGTGTTGAATTTGCAAGACAGCGCAACCTATATTGGAGGTCTATTTAAGCGGTTATGGACTGAGCAAGGAGGAAAATTCAATGGTCATGTGATTGAGGCACAAGTACCGACGGCTGCTACCTTACTAGAGACGCATCAGTCTCTAGCGTTAGCGGAAATTGTCCGTGGTATCAATAAATACAGTAACAACATTGCTGCACGACAGTTATATCTAGCACTCGGAACGGGTGGCGATGTCGTGAATAATACTCCGGCAACGTTAGAGAAAGCACACTTAGCAGTCCAGAACTGGTTATCAGGCAAACGGTTGAATTTTTCCGAATTAGTCATAGAAAATGGTTCGGGATTATCCCGAAAGGAACGCATCAGCGCGCGCCATATGGGAAAAATACTCGTCTCCGCTTACCAAAGCCCGGTTATGCCGGAATTTATGTCATCGCTTCCCATTGCGGCAGCGGATGGAACATTGAAAAGTCGCTACAGAGATACTTCAGCAAAAGGCCGTGCTCATATGAAAACAGGCGCTTTGGATAATGTGCGCGCATTAGCCGGTTATGTGCTGGATCAGGCTGGCAATCGTCATGTCGTGGTTTTTTTTGTTAATCACGATCATGCAGAAAAATCTCGTGGTGCGATGGATGCATTAGTACAGTGGATCGCAAACAAGAGCAATAGTAATTGATAGCTACTGAATATACTCGACAAGTTTTCTTAGCTCGATAAGATGAAAAGTGTATTTTCTCTCTGGTTTTTAGCAGAGACTAAAACCTATCCGCATCAATGGTTTTTTACCGCAGCCAGTATTTATGCAATTTTGATGGTGCCATTAGCAATACTGGCTCGGCATGGTTATGGTCCGATCATGCTGGCAGCACCGACTACGCATGCATTTGAAATGCTGTTTGGTTTTGTTTTGGCGTTAATCGCTGGTTATTTGTTGGGGCCGATGCCAAGAAAGAAAGTCGTGGTATTTATGTTTTTTTGGATACTGGCTCGAATCAGCGGTTTGATTTTGGATATGACTGTATTCTCGCTGATATTCAATACCGTATTTGCTTTTCTGTTAGCGCAGCATCTACTGCCGAAACTATGGGTTGCAAAAAAATGGCGTAATCGCATGTTGGTGCCGCTGCTTGGACTGATATGCGTTATGGCCGCCACCATTGCGATGACTCGCGAATTAGACAGCTATGAGTTGCAACGTTATTTACTACGCGAGAGCGTGCAGTTGTTTGCTTTGCTGATGTTATTCATGGGTGGACGCATGTTGGCTCCAGCCGTTGCTGGTGAGTTTTATCGTCAAGGGATAGAGCTTGAAGCCAGAGTTCAACCGAATATCGAAGCCGGTTTGATTGTTACCGTTGCGGGGGCTTTTTTGCTTAACCCTATCCTACCTTCAATCGCCGGTATTTTACTGATCGCATGCGGTATTTTAGCCATGATTCGCCTCATTCGCTGGCAATTATGGCATTGTTCAGCTCGTCCCGATTTGATTTGTCTTGGTATCGGCTATGCGTGGCTGGCAATCGGATTGATACTGCTCGGTTGGGTGAAACTCAATGATGGTCAATATTACAATAGCGCAATTCACGCAATAACCGTCGGAGCATTAGGTACCTTAGCCGCTAACGTGATTGTTCGCGTGACGTTGCTGCATGTAAAACAATATCCCTCACGAATACCGCAGATTGTCACCTTCACTGCCATCATGACGGCGGCCGCGATTACCCGTATTGCTGCTGATTTTGGTAATGATCGAGAATTGCTGTTAGCAATGGCCGTAACTGCTTGGAGCGTTAGCTTTCTGATCGTGTTAATAATTTTATTAAACTGTTTGATGCAAAAAGATGTGGGGTTTTCGCGTGATAAAAGAAAGTCTGTCGATGATTCTGCCACTTAGCAATGGCTGTTTTGCTTGATCAGTTCAGAGAATCAAATGATTTTCAAATTCCATTTGATGCTAACGTAATTATTAATTAATGAGCTAGAGCCAAACATGTCAAATTTCTTTCCCAAATACGAACATCGTTCCCAACCAGTAATCTCAACACAACATTTTTTATTAAGATTAGCGCACAGTGGAATTGTTACCTTAGCGTTAATATTTCTGTCTTTATTTATCGGGATGCTTGGATTTTATTTTTTGGTTGATTTGAGTTGGATTGATGCATTCTTAAATGCTTCTATGTTGTTGGGAGGAATGGGACCTGTTGACACGCCGTGCACTTTTGGAGGAAAGCTTTTCGCAGGATTCTATGCTTTATATTGTGGATTAGTAGTCATCATCGCTGCTGGTGTTATCCTTGCACCGATTGTACATCGCATATTCCATCGACTTCATTTAGAAAATTTGAAATAAATATACCAAAGTCGTCATTCTATTTTTGCCTTTTCACAAGCCAATCTACTGTTCTAAATCATTTGAAATTCAATTAATTAGTTTGCGTCATATTTTTTTGATTTCCACAAAATAATCACAATAACTTTACGGTTTATTGATGTGCAAGAGAGTATATTGCCTTGACCTAAAGAACCATACTCAATCTATTGTTGTTTTTGACAAGCAATTATTTCTATGTGAATTGACTTTCTGTTGAATGGGTTTTCAATGGTGATTCAATATTTTTGAAATAAAATCATATTACTTACAGTGAGCGCAATGAACAAAAATTCAATAATCATCATATTTGCTTTCTTAATAAGCATGTTAGTAACACAACATTCCTACGCCATGCCGAGCTTTGCTCGTCAAACTGGATTGCCTTGCAGTAGTTGTCATGTTCAATCATTCGGTCCGAACCTGACCCCGATCGGACGAAATTTTAAATTAAATGGTTATACAACTACTGGTAACTCCGATAGCAAACTGAAATATATTCCGCCTATTAGTGCAATGATACGCGGTTCATTTACCAATACCATTAAAGACCAACCCGATGGCGCGGCTGATGGCTACGGTCGTAACAATAATGCTACGTTAGATGAAGCCTCTGTTTTCTATGCAGGGCGCATTGCTCCAAAGATGGGAGCGTTTATTCAAGGAACATACAGCGGCGTTGACAAAAAATGGGAGCTTGATAACACGGATATTCGCATCGCAGATCGGAGCGATATTGGCGGTAATCAGTTGGTCTATGGCATTACGACGAATAACTCACCCTCTGTCTCGGATCTCTGGAATACCACGCCGGTATGGAGTTTTCCATACTCATCCTCGGATTTGGCACCCACTCCAGCCGTAGGACCGTTAATTGACACATTAGGTGGTCAAGTTATTGGCGCTTCGGCTTATGTCATGTGGAAAAACTTGCTGTACATAGAAGCAGGCGGATACACCATGCTTCCCAAAAATGCACAAAAAGGTGTCGGTACATTCGATACCGAACAAAACAGAATCAATGGGGGCGCACCTTACTGGCGAGTTGCATTACAGCATGATTGGAATGGTCATTACGGCATGATAGGTGCTTATGGGTTACAAGCCAACGTCAATCCACAAAGAATGCCAGGTGTCGGCACCGATAGTTATTACGATTACGGTTTTGATACGACTTATCAATACTTAGGTAACATGGCGCATATTTTTGAACTACAAGCGACTTACCTCAGAGAACAGCGCGATATGAATGCCAGCGTTGCATTAGGATTTGCTGAGAAAAAATTTAGTAGTCTCGATACAGCAAGAATCAGAACCGGATATACCTATCAACAAACATATGGTGTAAGCCTGTTTTATTCACAAATGACTGGAACTCGAGATAACATCATTTTCAATACGGGAGAACCTATTGGCGGAAGCACCAGCGGAAAACCTAATTCTCAAGCGTTCACAGCAGAAATAAGTTATACGCCGTTTGGCAAATCTGCTGCCACTTTATCCACCCTGGCTAATTTGCGCGTAGCGGTACAATATACTCATTACTTCCAATTTAACGGTGGAATACGGAACTACGATGGATTTGGCCGTCAAGCCATTGGTAACGACACGCTTTATATTAATGGATGGTTAGCTTTTTAAATGCTGGCTTGAGTTGCACAAAGGTGTTTAACAACCATTTTGATGAATGGTTGTTGAAAAACAATCATGTTTGAAAAGCTATTTTAGATACAGAAAGTCAGAGTTTTTCCTAAAGCTCATTTTAAGCTAATTTTTCTATTTCACCTTCACAATACACTTTCATATAATCCTCTAAAATTTGAATGCTGGAGATGCATCAAAAAGATGGGCAGATGTTTTATGTTTTCGCCAACTAAACACTCAAACAAGAACGAAAGAAGAAATCAGGTTTTTTCAGCTATCATAGCGATTGAAGAAAAATACGATGTGGTTTGCTAGAAGCAAACTAAAACATCGAATCAAATTTACTATTTTGTCTAGTTATTCATCACAATTCATCTATCTATGATTTGGAAACCCAGCGTAACTGTTGCAGCCGTTATTGAAAAAGACCATAAGTATTTACTCGTCGAAGAAGAGCCAGAACCCGGTACAGGTTTGTTTTTAAATCAACCTGCTGGTCACTTGGATCCAGGTGAGTCATTAGTGCAAGGCACCATTCGCGAAACTTTGGAAGAAACAGCCTACACATTTGTACCGGAATATCTAGTCGGTGTTTATCAGTGGTATTCCAAACGCGCCGATACGACTTACATTCGTTTTGCATTTTCCGGATCGGTGACGGAACATGATCCCAATCGTACGCTGGATCATGGTATTGCGCGTGCGGATTGGTTTAGTTTCGATGAAATATCGCAGCGAATCGATCGTCATCGCAGTCCTTTGGTTATGCAATGCATTTTAGATTATCGTCAGGGCAAGCGTTTTCCACTCGATATGATTAAACACTATGATTAGCATCCCCAAAAAACAGCGTGTTGTAATCGGCATGTCGGGCGGTGTTGATTCATCCGTAGCAGCCTATCTATTAAAACAACAAGGGTTTGATGTGATCGGTGTGTTCATGAAAAACTGGGAAGACGATGATACTGAAGATTACTGTTCTTCACGACAGGATTTTCTGGACGCCGTATCCGTTGCCGATGTACTTGATATTCCAATGGATGTAGTCAATTTTTCGGTTGCATACAAGGAGCGGGTATTTTCTAATTTCTTATCGGAATATCAGGCTGGCCGCACTCCAAATCCCGATGTATTGTGTAATGCAGAAATAAAATTCAAAGCTTTTCTTGAACATGCGCTAAAACTGGACGCGGATTATATCGCTACGGGACACTACGCACAGGTTAGAAAAGTTGCCAATGTTTTCCAATTACTCAAAGCGGAAGATGGCACTAAAGACCAGAGCTATTTTCTCTATCGTTTGAATCAAGTGCAATTGGCGAAAACATTATTTCCGGTCGGTCATTTATATAAACGTGAAGTGCGGAAAATAGCCGAAGAAATAAAATTAGCTAATTTTTCCAAAAAAGATAGCACAGGTATCTGTTTTATCGGGGAGCGTCCTTTTCGAGAATTTCTCAATCGTTACCTTCCACAACAACCAGGAGAGATCCAAACGCCCGATGGCAAAGTCATTGGAGAGCATATTGGTTTAATGTACTACACCATCGGTCAACGGCAAGGATTAGGCATCGGCGGTACGCGCGAAGGCAGCGAGGAACCTTGGTTTGTATCGAATAAAGATATGCGGCGTAATGTACTCATCGTCGTACAAGGCCACGATCATCCCGAGTTATTGCGTTCGACGGTACAAGCCATAGACTTAACCTGGATTAGTGGCCAGCTTCCTCATTGCAATTGGGTTTACGCGGCGAAAACACGCTATCGACAAACCGATGCGCCGTGTGCTATCACAGCATTGTCTTCCGATCATTGCCAAGTTGATTTTTCACAACAACAATGGGCCGTGACTCCGGGGCAATCGATTGTCATTTATGAAAGCAAGGTATGTTTGGGCGGCGGTATTATCGATGACACACATCTAAATGAAGTCGATGCATCCAGTTGAATCGAAACAATAAGATACAAAATTTAAAAGGAATCAGTGTGTCGAATGGATTGATTTACCGCTTAGAACAACTTGAGATACTCAATAAAGAAGATTTTCGTATCATCGATACCCTGTTGGTTGCGCAGCGAGATATTCCCGAACATTCCTTCATCATCAATGAAAAGCATGCGCAACAATATATCTATTTTGTATTGAAGGGCTGGGCAATTAAATATAAAACTCTTGAGAACGGTGATCGACAGATTGTAAATTTTGTTTTGCCCGGTGACATCATCAGTATTTATTCGCCGATTTTCTTGAATGCCGAACACACGGTGGAATCTATTACTGACATGCGGTTAGGATATTTTTCGTCAGGTCTTTTTCTTGAAACGATGCGCAATGCTCCTCGGCTTGCTGTTGCTCTGATGTGGATGGCAGGCCAAGATGAACGCGTTCTTGAAGAACAAATCGTACGAGTTGGCAGGCGGCGTTCAACAAAACGAATGGCGCACTTGTTAGCTGAGTTATTTAGAAGACAAAGGCTTGCTGGATTTTCATACGAACAAGCAAGATTATTGCCGCTCAATCAATTGCTGCTCAGTGATGCGTTAGGATTAAGCCACATCCATGCACATCGAGTTTTTCGCGAATTGGATAAAATCGGATTGATAGCCCGGACGCATAACACGATTGAGCTATTGGACATCAAATCATTGGTTGCATTTTCGGATTTTGATGAAAGCTATCTTGAGGCCATCGTTAATCCAACGATGATTAAAATATTAAAGCCTTCCTAACACAGGAATTGCTAGTGGTTTTATCAAAAGTTAAATCATCTCATGTGGTTACTCAGTTAAACTCCTACTCATCAACTAACTTATCGGGACAGGAGCTATCTTTCTTATAAGTTATTTTGCCCATTTAAAATCATAAATCCCGAAGGAGAATTCAATGAGTGATCGTGATGAGTACATCAAAAAAATCCAAAGCAAACTGGATGAATGGGATTCAGACATTGATGAGTTAAAGGATAAACTGGCTGCTGCGAGTGCAGATGCAAAAATTGCAATCGATGACAAACTGAAGCAACTATCCAAACAACGCGATGAAATTAGCGACAAGCTCGAAGAACTGGAAGATGCGGGTGAAGATGTGTGGGAAGACATACGCGATAATATTGAATCCGGCTGGAAACGTGTTACGGTAGAGTTTGAGGATTTAGTGAAACGTTTTAAATCGTAATTTAAATTGACTGAATTTCTTTTTACTTTAACGCTCAAACGAGCGGTAGCACTTGGGATTCTGGTTATTATCAAAAACAGTATGTTATTAATTTTTTTAAGTAAAAGGGCCTTCTATGACAAAAAATCCATATTTTCCTAACTTAATACGCTCAATGATCGTCGCATTCTTTATTGCATTCATTGCAGTATCATTGGGTTGCAGTTCGACTAAAACGAAAGAAAGTACAGGGCAATTCATCGATGATGCGGCCATCACAGCAAAAGTTAAGGCCAAACTGTTTGATGATCCGGTGGTAAGAGGTACCGCTATCAGCGTAGAGACTTTCAAGGGAACCGTGCAATTAAGTGGTTTTGCCAATTCTAAAGAGGAAGCCAACAAAGCTGAAAGTTTGGCCAAAAGCGTCGAAGGTGTGCGTACCGTTCGAAACAGCATTGTGCTGAAACAATAAAATTTTTAATCATCAAAGAATAGGAATATCTAAATGAATTTACTAAAAATAGTAGTTATAGTTAGCTTGGTAGCTTTTACCGCTTCACCAGTTTTTGCAACAGAGACATTGGAAGAAAAAAGAAAGAAGCGGTTACCAATGACGTAAAACGTACTGCAACCAAATCAGTCAACCGTGTCGAAGAAGTGACTTGCATGGACAGTGATGCTAAATGTTTAGCACTAAAAGCCAAAAACCGTATCGAAGAGGCTAGTGCCGCAACCAAAGACAAAGCAATCGAATTGAAAAACAAATTAGATTAATGTGTCTTTAGCCCGCCATAAAAAAACACCTCGTGATTTTTACGAGGTGTTTTTTTATGCTCAATTGGATTGTAATTGCAACATGGCCAGTTGCGCATATAACGGACTGGATTGTAACAATTCGTTATGGGTACCAAGCGCTTCTAAATGACCATGATTCATAACAGCAATACGGTCGGCGGATTGCACGGTCGCCAACCGGTGCGCAATGATCAGCGTGGTGCGGTTGCGCATCAATTGTTGTAACGCTTGTTGTACCCAATATTCACTTTGTGCATCCAGTGCACTGGTTGCTTCATCCAACAATAAAATCGGTGCGTCGGTTAAAAGCGCGCGGGCAATTGCTAACCGCTGCTTTTGCCCTCCCGATAAACCCAAACCCGCATCACCCAAATGCGTATCATATCCTTGGGGTAGCTGGGTGATGAAGTGATGCGCGTATGCGGCTTGAGCTGCATTTTGTATTTCCTCATCGGTTGCATCAGGCCGACCGTAACGCAAATTATCTTTGATCGTGCCGAAAAACAATGCCGGATTTTGTGATACGAAAGCAAAGCAGCGACGTAAATCGAATAGATTAAGCTGGCGAATATCAATCCCTTCAAGTTTAATTGAACCGGATTGAACATCAAAAAAACGCAGCAACAAATCAAACAGAGTGGATTTACCTGCTCCAGAAGGGCCAACCAATGCAAGCGTTTCTCCCGCTTTGATCGTCAGCGTTAATTGATCGATAGCCAATACTTCTGGACGGGAAGAATAAGCGAAACTGAGTTGTTCGATTGAAATATTACCCAGAACTTGAGGCAATGGCTGCGGATTATCAGGTGATTGAATTAAATTGACGGTTTGCAATAATTCCAAGGTACGTTCAGCAGCGCCGGCAGCTCGCTGTAATTCGCCAATCACTTCGGAGATCGATGCGACTGCGGAGCCAACGATAATGCTGTAGAACACAAATGCGGCCAATTCGCCTGAACTGATTTCACCTTCAATGACATCAATGCCACCGACCCATAGCATCAAACCAATGGCGCTCATTACTAACGTAATGACCAACGTGATCAAGAAAGCGCGTTGCTGGGTGCGTTTTTTTGCAACCTCGAATGCCTCTTCGACTTGTGCTTGAAAACGTTGTTGATCAATCAACTGATGGTTGTAAGCCTGAACAGTTTTGATTTGCCCGAGAATTTCACCCACATATGCGCCCACTACCGCAATCTTGTCCTGACTTTGCCGGGACAGTTGTCTAACCCGTTTGCCATAAATAAGAATCGGCACAACCACCAACGGTACGCAGACAACGACCAAACTCGCCAGTTTGACATTGGTAAGAAATAACCAAACAATGCCTCCTAGCATCATGATGAGATTGCGCAGTGCAAATGAAACCGATGAGCCAATGACCGTTTGTAGTAAAGTCAAATCAGCGGTTAAACGAGATTGAATTTCTAAACTGCGATTGGCCTCAAAAAAACCAGGATGCAGATAAATTAAATGGTTGAAAACTGCGCTGCGAATATCCGCAATGACTCGTTCACCCAACCAGGTGACCCAGTAGTAACGAGTGAAAGTGCCGGTCGCCAAAGCAACGACGAGCAGCAAGAATATCGTCACATATTGACCTAATAATTCCTTGGATTGCGTGGCAAAACCTTGATCAATCAGCAAACGAATGCCTTGGCCCAGCGATAACATGACTGCTGCAGTAAATAGCAAAGCGATTAAGCTATAAAGGACTTGAAGTCGATAAGGCGAAATAAATTGCGCGGCTTGCCGGACCGCTTGCCAATGTATTTTATTTTTCTCAGCAGAATTTGTCATGAAAAATCCCTGGCATTAAAAATTTGCCAGATTTTACATCTCGATGCGGACATGATTAGACCTCGTCCACTCGAAATCATAAAATTTCTAGTGAACTTGGATGTATTATGTTGCTGCCGACAAAGCTTGATCGAGATCAGCCAAAATATCATCGATATGTTCAATGCCGACACATAAACGAATCATATCTTTAGTGACGCCCGCACTGACTAATTCGCTATTCGTTAATTGCCGATGCGTGGTCGATGCAGGATGTGCGGCTAAAGATTTCGCATCGCCAATATTGACCAAACGTTTAAACAGTTTCAACGCATCGTAAAATTTTACGCCACTATCAAAACCGCCTTTAATACCGAATGCCAGTAAAGCAGACGGTCGTCCCTTCATGTATTTCTGCGCCAGTGCATAGTATTCTGATGTAGGTAAGCCTGCGTAACGCACCCACGCCACTTTCGGATGTTTTTCCAAATATTGCGCCACTTTTAGCGCATTCTCAGTATGGCGCTCCATGCGTAACGACAAGGTTTCGATACCTTGCAAAAAGAAAAAAGCATTCATCGGCGATAACGCTGAACCGGTATTGCGTAAAGCAACCGTTCTAACACGACCGATGTATGCGGCTGGACCGAATTCTTGCGTATACACCACACCATGATAAGCAGGTTCGGGATTGTTGAGCATCGGAAAACGATCCACATGTTCAGTCCAGGGAAACTTGCCTGAATCGACAATAATGCCGCCAATCGAAGTACCATGTCCGCCCATGTATTTAGTCAGCGAATGCACGACGATATCCGCACCGAATTCAATGGGCTTCATAAGAACCGGGGTCGGCACAGTATTATCAACAATCACCGGAACGCCACGCTGATGAGCCATTTTGCAAATAGCTTCCATATCCGGAATATTACCGGCGGGATTACCGAGCGATTCGCAAAAAACCGCAGCGGTCTTTTGATCGATTAAAGGTTCCAGGCTGGCAGCGCTGTCATCTTTGGCAAAACGCACTTCGATTCCGAGCTTGGGTAGCATGTGCGCAAACAATGTATAGGTTCCGCCGTATAACATCGGCACGCTGACAATGTTGCTACCACATTCCGCGATGTTGATGATGGCATAATGAATCGCTGCTTGCCCTGCGCTCAAAGCTAACGCAGCAACACCGCCTTCCAAAGCCGCCACACGCTGTTCCAATACATCATTAGTAGGGTTCATGATGCGCGTATAAATATTGCCCGGCACTGCGAGATTAAATAAATCTGCACCATGTTGCGCATTGTCGAATTCATAGGCAACCGTTTGATAAATTGGAACGGCGACTGACTTAGTCGTTGGGTCGGTGGTATAACCTGCGTGAATTGCGATTGTTTCGTCTTTCATCGATGTGTCCTGCCTGGGAAAACAAAATAAATAAAGTCTATCAGTGTAAGTTTTATCGCATTGTGCAACAAGCATTTACTGTGGGCGCTTGCAATTATATTCGAATAGCCGAGTTTAAATTCGGACTGTATTGTCATATCATAGCGCTATCAATTCAACCATGTGGCAAATAACGTTTCAATTGCCTATTAACACGCGATCTAGTCGTCAAGAGGTCTTATCCATGAAAAAAGCTTTAGTTGTATCTTGTGCCTTATTGATACTTTCTTCTTGCACTTGGGTCAAGGTGACTCCCAAGGGCGATGGTGTTCGTTTGGTACCTTCCAATAAATACGTCGCGCAATGCAAAAATTTGGGTAAAGTCAATGCGAAAGTGGTCAGTCAGATTATTTTTGAGCGTAACCCTGATAAAGTCGCAGAAGAATTAGCGAATATGGCACGCAATGAAGCTGCCGGCATGGGAGCCGATACAATTGTGCCGATCTCAGAAATTGTGGATGGCAGACGAGTTTTTGGCGCGTACCAATGTTTTCACCCAAAATCCAATTGAATGACGTATCAATAAACCATCGATGCGATGTGACGCATTTGTTTAAATCCTTTTTTGACGGATGTAAACGTGCATAAATACTAAAGATCACAGCTCATTCGTTAATCTGTAAGCGATTCTAATTCTTAAGAAAATTTACTAACTCTTTCTTCATTCTTGTTTAAATTTCTCGCAAGCAATAGAATGAAGACATCGATGTAATAGTAGGTTGGCTTCGACATCGGTATTTCAAATTATCTATAAGGATTTTTAAAAAAATGAACAAAAGAATTATTTCCACGGTAACTACTGGCATTGCGCTATGCATGTTATTTTTTTCAACGGTAACATTAGCAGAGACCGGTTATGCCGTTCACTATAGCGATAAATTTCAAGGCAGAAAAACTGCAAACAATGAGATTTTTGACCAAAATGAACTGACTGGTGCGCATAAAAAATTACGCTTTGGCACTCAAGTTAAAGTAACCAATTTATCGAACAATCGTAGCGTAGTTGTTAAAGTCAATGATCGTATGGCACGCCGCAACCGCAATGTAATCGACCTGACAAAACGCGCTGCAGAGGAACTGGGTTTTGTAAAAAGCGGCCGTGCACGTGTTAAGTTGGAAGTTGTGAGATAACTCAAAAAACTCCAGTAACGCTGATCTTTGATATTTTTAGTTACAAATCTATTTTTTTATCCATCGGTATACCGCAGCAATGTCCGCTTGAAGTATAAATTTACTTTTTATAAGTGAAATGCTATTTCTCGACTAATACACCTATGCAAAAATCTAAGCTTCCTGTTATTAAACCGTTTGTTTTTGTATTCAGTTGGCGAAGGTTTTTAGTTCACACGCTGATTTTGGGTGTATGTAGTGTTTTGGGTTTGATGACATGGTATTTTTCAAAACCGCATAGTACTCGATTCTACGATACCAAATCAGGATCACCGATTTTTGTTGCTCTGACGCCCGAAATGGACATGTCGTTAGACAAGCAAAGTATTGTTGCGGTTAGAGAAGGTAATCCAATAATAATTGAGTTATTTGGAGGAAATGTATACTTTGATATCAAAAATCATAGTGCAAATGAACTAGAATTAAAAGTTGGTAAAGTTACCATCAAAGATATTGGGACTCGATTTAGCATCCGGATGCAAAAAAGCGGTGAACATCAAATCGCCGTTGCAGAGGGACAAGTAGAAATTTATCTTGCATCCGGTGCTTTCCAAGTCAATGCTTTTGAGCAAGCAAGCTTTAATGAAAAACAAATGGGTAAACGTATTTTAATTCATGAAAGTGATATCGCGCCGTGGCATAATTTTAATTGATCCGAATCAAGTGATTTTAACTTACATATAAGACTATTAAATTGTAAGAATTCCTAGCGTTGTTTACTGAAGTGGCTGCACTTAATTGGACAATTTTTCCCATATCTTAAATGGAAATCTTGCGTTAATGCCCATACTGCCTTTTGCATTGCAGGGAGGCTATCGAAGTAGAACTCATTGGTCGGTATTGAAGATATCCGGCTTGCCATGCTTGTTTATGGCTTCTTGCAAAGCTTCAATGTAGAAGTCCGCAATCAAGTTAGACAATCGCTAGACGGCACCCGACGGCTTGCCAAGTTGATCACGGCGAACAGATAAACGAAGCCGCGCTTCATTGGGATGTACGTGATATCTGCTGTCCAGACATGCTTTGAGTGGGCGATGGACAAATTCCGCAACAGATACGGGTAGATTGGATGTGCCTGATATCGCTTGCTGGTGTTGCGTCCTTGTGGTAAATCGTGGGGATTCCCATTCGCTTCATTAGCATCGATACACGACGCCAACCGAATAAACTTTCTTCGCGTATAAGCATTTTGGAAAGCATTCTGGCCTCTGCAAAGGAATGGTTCAGATGCAATTCGTCCATCCGGCGCATCAGTGCAAGTTCTTCCACTGATAGCGGAACTGGTCAGTAGCATGCTGTTGAGCGTGCCACGTCCAGTAGCCGACATTGTTTTACCGGCGACAGTGCGGGAGTTCTGTTTATCATCGCTTTGCGCTCAACAATCCCGCCTTGATGAGAGCACTTTCTAAGAAATCCTTCTCCAACGTGAGCAGCCCAATCTTGGCGTGAAGTATCTTGAGATCGGGTGCAGCGGACTTTACTTTTGAATTACTCCCGAATGTATCGATTGCAGATGCCGGTAATTGCTACTTCCATTCCGAGATCTGATTGGGATGTACACCAAATTATTCAGCTAACTCAGCCACAGTCTTATCACCCTTGATCGCAGTATTGCTACCTTGACTTTGATCTCTCGCTGCGTGATTCCTTCTCATACGCTCGCTCTTTTTTGCCGCGAACTTCATGGATCTAGATTGAGCAAGATTGCCACTTATCCGACCGTTCGAATTTGTGAAGCCACTTCTCTATTTGGAAACAGAAAGAATGCTTTCTAAGGCTTTTTGATGATTCCATTTTCCATGAAATAGATGTCCTTTTTTTTCAGGACTACGATCGCTGGTCCAAGTTAAATAATTTCCATCAGGGGTAAATACTGGCAGCCCATCAAATCCATCTTTATCTGTTACTCGAATGGGATCTTTATTTCCATCAACGTCAACAATATATAGCTCAAAATTGCGATGACCATGCAAATTGGTAGTAAAAATAATATATTTGCCTGATGGATGATAAAAAGGCGCCCACGACATCATATTCAGCCGAGTGATTTGCTTTTGATCAGTTCCATCAATATTCATGGTAAAAATTTCAGCTTCACGACCATTTTCAGAAAACCGACGCCATACTATCCGCTTTCCATCTGGACTAAAAAATGGACCACCATCATATGTTTTCGTATGAGTGAGTTGTTTTACATTTGAACCATCAGCATCCATGATATAGATATCTATAAATGCTGAAGGATTTGCTGCCAATAATGCTGCATCTTCATCCGATAATTTATCTGAATAAGCGCGTCGATTAGAGGCGAATGCAATTTTTTTACCGTCAGGAGACCACGATCCTTCTGCATCATAACCAATTGCATTAGTTATGTTCTTAATATTTTTCCCATTAAAATCAGTTTCGTAAATTTCATAATATTCATCGTAGTCCCAAGCATACGATTGACGTTCCCCCGATTTCCTTCTTTCGATTTCAGCGATCATCTTGCTTTTGGCTGCAGAATCTTCATGCGTGGATGAAAACAAAACTTTATCTTGCGACGGATGAATCCATGCACAGGTTGTTTTTCCCGCGCCAGGCGAAACCTGCGTTGTGTCTCCGCTCGCAATATTTTTTAGGTAGATTTGATAAAAGGGATTGTCATCCGAAACCTCTGCTTGATAGATCATCCATTTCATATCCTCTCGATAATAGGCTTCCCCAACTCTTTTCTCTTTGCTGGAAAGTTGGTGTTCTTCCGTGATGAAATCCAACGCATAAGCTTCGAATAACATCAGCATGAGAGTCGCAAAAATACAGTAATGGCGCATTTGAATAGCAAAAAAAATCTTTCTAGGATTAGTCATAATTATGATTTTGGACGTACAGAATAAACGAAAATTTAAAACATCGACAGATAGGAAGTATATACATGTGCGATGAGATATGGCTAGAGACCTTTACAAAGATCTCCAGCTATCAGTGCTTAGCCAAAAAAATATTCAAATATATGTAATCCGCTGATTCCGCCAATTGGCAGTAATATTGCGCTTATTAAGGGATGATTCATGTAAGAAGCATATACCCCTTGTTGAGTATTGCGGATGTCTTCTATTAGGTTGTTGAGCGAATTCGAGCGCATTTCTTTTGGGATTTGTGCTTCATAATGATTCAAAATTTCATCCCGAACACTGTTAGCACTATTACGTAGTCTATATACCATCCATGAAAGAAGTAAAACTTCGAAAACAAATACAACAATCAACGATAACGGCAATCCTAGCGCATCGAAGTAGGTAGATCTGCCAATTGTCACCACAAAAATCATAATAAAGGGCAGATATATCAAAGAATTAATACTTTCTGAGACATCTACAATTAATTTGAATCGTAAATAACTATCCAAATCAGTTTTCGGAATTCTATATTCTTTCTCTTTTTTCTCTAAAAACTCTGAAGAAAAAATGCACTTATCCTTATCCTGTTTATTAAGCTTATTTACAAAACAGATGCAACTCCTTATTTCATGATATACCCAGAAAATCAAAAACCATATCGCAAAAAACTGAGAAAAACGTAATATGTCATGTAAATTGGCGGTAATATAGCCGCGAGCTGGGAAATTAAGTGGATAAAAAATGAAAACCACTCCCGACAGCATTAATCCTGTCATTGTAAACAATATAATACGCGGTAGTGTCTCCTTGTTTAAACCGACTGAATGTGTGTACTCATGCCATATTTCTTTAAAATCGTCTGAAAAATCTTTTTCTCTTTGTTTTATTCGTTCTAAAATTTTTTGAAAAATCAAAATCGCTAAAATTGCTACCAATAAAATTCCAAAGAATCTTATCAACAAATTAGGCCACACACTGATACCTTCTGACCAAGATAACGGTTCACCATTATAGTGAGTTGGGAAATTGTCTTTAACCATCGAATATTGAATGAGTAAAATAAAGATTCCCAATGTGATCCACACACTAAATGGTATTTTTTCAATACAAAGAAATTTTGAAGTATTAGCCTGCTGGCAAGTTGTATTTAAATTGCGTAAATGGCAATAACAAAATATACCGAGACCAAGAATGAACAAATTAATTACAATGAGTTTTATGGATGAAATTTTCGGCGTACGACTAGGCTCAATGGATTCATAAGTAAGTACATCAAAAGAATCGTTTCCTTTTGTGCTCAATAAATTCTCATTGAAGTCACTTTGCGCTTTTTCAATACAATTATTGGTTTTTTCATCTTTGATTTTGCTATTCAAACAATGAGTAGAAAGTGACGCAAGGTGAATGGCTTCTGTGTTTCCTATTTCAAAAATTTGTGGCCTCAACCATTTATTAAGCTTTTCTTCTAATACCTGATCGCTTGCTTCACTTTTTTCAGAATCTTGTATTGCTAGCAAGGTAGCAAAAAACGTGGATGTTTGATAGCTAGCGCGAAATGGCATTGTGCTGGATTGTAGACCTTCATTCATCGTAAGATCGAAACTGGAGGCTACTACCAAATTCCTGGACCATTTATTTTGGTCGGCATGTAAATACCTGGCATCTAAATCTGTAGTGAAAAAAACCTTATCTCTAAAGCGCTCACGTAACGCTCTTAAAATGATCAATTTATCATATACATCGTTTCCGATAATACCGATCGCCCTAATTCTATGCGAATCACTATCAACATCCAATTTCTCAATGACATCAGTAAGTCTACGCAAATAGTCAAACTGATTTCGGCCTTCCGCATGTTCAGGAGGAGCATCATCCATTTGTGCAAGTAACCCTGATATTTCTTTTTTCTCGTTTCTTGCTGGCTCTTTGTCGTTATCTTTAATATCAGGTATTTTTCCATCCAATCCACGGAAATAAGCAAATGTTTTTACAGAATCTTTTGTATTGGATATTTCATTAAATTCGTTTTTTATAAGCCTAGCGAGATCTCTCGAATAAGACGAATCCTGTTCATGAATAAGAACCAAGCCATCTTGTTCGCACTGATTCATAACACAAAGAATTTCTTTTTTTAAGGACCCAAAAAGAGAAATTGCCTTGTTGATTCCTCGTTGTTGCAATTCCCATACTAGCGCTTTGGCTAACATATCATCAGTACCTGATGAACGAACGATGGATCTTTTCTTTAAATTATATTTAACCGAAGATTTACAATCAGCCAATTTCATTGGATCAGCTTCAGAGTTTTCAATTTCTAAAGTAATTCTTTTGCTAATGTCTAATTCAGAAATAGTTGCATTCGGAGAAATCACCCTGACTCTGTTACTATCATGAGAACACTCATCAATAATGATGGGGTCTTTTTTTAATAGCTCGAGAAATAATGGCGTAGAAGATGGGCCAATTAAATTAAAGGCAATCTTGTCAGATACTTCCTTTAAGTTAGTCGATATATCGCGGAAAAGTGAACTAATAAATTGAAAATATTCTTCCGATGTGATCTTGTGTTCATTTAACCAAACAACAAGTGCAACTTGATTTCTATTTTCGTCTTTTTCAAACCACTCATAAGGAACATTAACTTCTCTTTTGGGATGTTCCTTTTTAGAAAAATCTGATGCATATCGAAAAAACATAAGCATTTCCGATTCTTTAGGATAATAACCTCCTCTGGAAAGAGCGGAAATAACAGCAAAACGATTTCGACGATGTATTTCGAGTGCTTCAGAGTAATCATCCCCCGGAAGACTGACAGCAATGATATTAATTTTTTCAATTCTTTTTGAATTAAGTTGTTTCGTGAAACTTTTAATTTGTTTATCAATTGATAAATCGGAATTTACTGATGACTCACTGAGTTGATGATAGCGCCTTTCGATCGTAGCAAGCGGATCTTGCCATAAACGAGACTCTACTTTATGAATATCGACGTAAGTCTTATGCTTTAAAATTTGCTCCGGATCGTCTGGCCGAGGACTGATTAAAGGTTCAAGTAAAGCACTTGTGGCAACTAATATAGAAATTATTATTAAATAAAATACCTTTAAATAATTAGTATTCTGTTGCGATTCCATAATAATTGTATTTTTTTATTGATGTAGACTACGCTAGGAATTCTTACAATTTACGCTTTGTTTTTGGTTTCACTCGTTTTCTTTTTCGTTACTGTTCTTTTCTGAGTAGCCTCGCTGGTTATAGGTTGTTGTAGTGCATGAATGGTGGGATTCAATGCTTTATATATTTCTTCTAACGATTCAATAATTGTTTTTGTTTCTTTATCGGCTTTTTTATTCCGCACGAGTTTCTTCATCATTGTGATCATAAAACTGAGATTGTGATTGGCAGAATCTCTTTCTCTTGCATTGGCACCGGACTCTAAAAATGCTTGTAGATAGGTATCGGTCAACGATTTTATGTCGTTTTTGAGATTTTTCGATAAATACGATTGAATCAGTGACAAATCGGCAACCATGATCATATCCCACGCATTTTGGTTCTCTTCGAACTTCCTTCGCGCCATGGCTTTACCTCTTTCAAGCATTAATTCAGCATGCTCCATCGAATTGCCTCGAATCGCATCGATCGTCCAAGCATTCAACATGGTATAAGGATTAGACATCCGTAATTGTTGTTGGCGTTTATCTGCTTGATGGTAATACTCTGATGCTTTGGATAAATAGTCTTCTATATTTTGTGGATGTTCTGCTATTTCAGCCAATCGTTTATAAATACCTCCCATAATACAAAGTCGTTCGGTTGTTTCACCCAGTGATAGCAGATTTTCACCGTATTGAATCGCTTTCATCAACTGCTCGATTTGTGCATCAACATCGTTCTTATGGTGTGCGGAACGCGCTAAGCAATTGATCCACTGTTCCACCGCTCGTAATGTCGATATATTTTCACTACTCTCGTTTTCGATGGCTTGACGATAAAATTCTTCCGCTCGCAAGAATTGTCCGCGATTACTATAGAGATCAGCCATACGCTCTTGAATACTGGCTTGCTTGTACCACTCGACTGACGATTGCGCACTTAGATTGTTAATGGCTAACTCAAATTGGTCGTTATCATCGAGTTCTGAAAGGTTATCCAGTTTGATGGCTAATTCTTCGGCGCTGACTAATGGATCATTTTTAGCAAGATGATTATTGGAAACATTAGACAAACGGAAATCAGGATCGCCATACGCCTGATAGGCGCCCCAAGTATTAGAATGATGGAATTGTTCCCAAGTATCGCGACGCGCTGACCATACGGCGATGCCGAAAGTTTGTCCTTCGAGTAGATAGCGATAGAATGCTTGCGAAAATAAAGCCGCAGCTTCGTCAGCAACAGGCCATCCCGCTGCAATCACAGCACGCACGCCACGACGAATCAATTCGCGCGAGAGGCTGGCGGCTAGTTTGTTGTACGGTTGTCCGAGAATCTGATTGGAGTTGGTGGAATCAATTTGACCGAGATAGCAACAATTCAAGAATACCAATTCTGGAATCGGATCCAGTTTGGCAATTTCTGCGGCGGTGATATAGATGCCGCCATTGAGCACTACGCCTGATCTTGCACTATAAGTGTTTAGCCCACTTTCATCATAATAACCATGCGCTGCGATATGAATGATGCGATAGGGTTCGGCAAATAAATCGTTAAAAACTTGTATGGCGTTTGCTTGATTAGGTGTTTGAGTGACCGTGAATTTCGTTTTTAGTAATGCCGCAATCGCATCGGCTTCAATTCTTGCATTTTCAAGCGGTGGATATTCGGGCGGTGTAGCAGGATTGCCCAGTACGTAAACCGATTTCGATGTTGTGTCCCGGACGTATGCGTCGTAATTATCCAGTTCGAGTTGACGAATCATACCCATCCGTGCGCACAGCGGTTGTCCGTCGTTCGACATCAATTCCCACGGATAATTGGCGGTGATGGCGTCGACAATGAGTACGATGCGATCCTGATTCAATAAACTGTTTTTTAGATCCAGCGGTATCAGTAACTCGAAAAGCGTTTTGGATAAGCTGCGTGCAAAAACACTGTCGCGCGTAATTTGTTTTAATAGCTGCCCGACTAATTCTGGTTGCGTTGCTTGTACGGTTGCCTCCGCGCGAGCGCGATCAGATAGTGCTAAGAACCTTAATTGATGTGATCCTATTTTTGTTTGTGCCGATTGCTGATAGACCATCGTCATTACAGTTTCTGTCAGCAGCGGATCGGGGGCTTCGGATTGTTCCAATGCTTTGCGTAATCGATCTTGTAGCACAGCTGGCAACTGACGAACTGTCGTTGAAGGTTCCTGCGATACAGCCGAAATTGTCCAACGACGCCAATAGGTACTACTATTTGGCGAAACCAGTCGCGATTTGCATCCTTGACCTTTAATTAACCAAGGACTGACTTGAAGTTGTGCCGACAATTCTCGTTCAATACGGGTTTTCAACCGTTGCGTTGCTTTTACCGCATCAACTGCGGCATCCAAATATAATTCGATAAATTCTATATGCGCAATATGCGGAACAGCTTCTTTTTGTTCTAATAAAGCGCGATTAGCGAGTAGAACGCCACGGATGATCGCATTCACTGAATCTTCCACGGCGATGTTGCCAGAGGTGTTTGATCCAATGAGCAAGCTATGGATAGTCAAACCGTCGCTATTTTGATTTTCTTTGGTGACCTTACATTGAGCAACGTGTAAGGCATATTCTAGCGCGCCTTGTTGTACGGCTTGTGTCAAATGCGTTGGCGTTAGTTCGCCCCATCGCCCCAATCCCAAAACGATAGCGCCGCGCTGAATATTGTTGATTTGCTGGAATTGATTCTGTTGCGCCAGTACGACGGCTACAGTACCACTCTTACCTGGATAACGTCCTAAGCGATAACGTTCCGATAAAGCGCCACTGACCAGACTGTCTGCAATTTTTTCGGGTCCCGCAATGGTGTCTCTTTCGTAATGACTGATCATAACGGGGTAGAGTGTATGCTGTAAATCGCCGTGGCGAACGGATACGCGCAATGTATGAGCGGGCTGCAATGAAGCTTGCTTAGTGCGCCGTCCTAATAGACCGGCTTCTAATGATTCAGGAGTAGGATACAATACCGGTTCAGGTACCGTATCGAAAGTTTCCACAACGCCTCGCGAAATCAGAGGCGACATCGATAATAGCGTCGTTTCTCCGCGTTCCAACAACTCACGATAAGCAGCAAAAGCGGGACTATGGCAAGACAAATCACCATGTTCAGCATCGGTATACCACATCGGAACACCGGATAATCGCCCCGATTCATAGGTTACGCGTCCGTCACCGGCGGTGGTCGCTTCGAATACCAATTCATTGGCTTCGATTCTCACGCCACTTATGGTTCTTGAAGATTGACCTGCGACATAACGGATACAATCCGCATGAGGAATGTCTTCGGTTAGATCCGCGATGGCCGCTTTGGCATTAGTCAAAGCTTCCACTGGCAGCGTCACCCCAGAAGGAGCACAAGCTGACAGCTCTTTCCATTGATCAGCCGTAAAATATTTCCAGTCTTGATTGTGCGGTAATAATTCGAGCGTCCCTTGGAATTTAGCAATGATTTCGACAATTTCTGGGAGGGAATGCTCGAAATCCAGCAATGCCAACTGCCTAATCGTTTTAGCTTCACCGGCGAGTGAGGCAATTGTGTCAAAAGAACCGTGATTGGGCGTGCCGAGCATGACCACGCGAGCCCCTTTGCTTTCACATAAGCGTTCCCAAAGATCGGGAAAATCCTGAATGAATCGACGGACAACCAGTCCTCCCATGCTGTGGGCAATGAATCGAATCGGTTGATCGGTACGTCTAGCAACGCGCTCGACTTCGCTAGCCAAATGCGCGGCAGCTTGTTTGATGGATCGACGCCAATCGTAGCCAAACGGAATGACTTCATGCGAATCTGCGAGATATGAGCAAAGCTTGCGATAATACGAGCTCACCAGCCCAGTCACTGTGACAGAGGGCGCATCGATGGTCAGCTTTTCGAGATCACCGCGCAGCAAACGGAAGTAATTTAGCCAGACATCTTTATCGCCAGCCTTGAGCTCAGACCCCATGATACCGGGCAATACGAACACAACGGGCTGATTTCCGCTACGCGTTTGGATGGAACGTAGCATTGGTACCGGTTCAGCTCGTTTACCTTCCAACGAGAGAAATTCGATCGGCCACTGGGAATCGAGTTGATTCAATGCTTGAGTAATGAGACGTCGCGTGCGTGCATTATCGAAATAGCGAAAATGCGAAACATCGCTGCCTTTGTCAAAAAGATAGCGCGAGGTCTCTGTGCGAGAAATACCTTGGAACATGGAAGCGGTATTGACGACTAAATCGTTATCGCCACTGTCATAAATAAATTTATCGGAGATAAAAATCCCAAGGCGTTTAAACCAATTGGATGCTTCGATATCTCCGGCAATAACGCCTAAATCCCCAGCAGCTTGTACTTCGGGGTCATTGAGTAAGGCAACCAGTGGCGACGAAGGTGTCATCGCTTCAACCCCAGGAATATGAGTTGGATTCCAGCGTTGTTTGATCGCTTCTAAAGTAATGCGTTTGATAACTTGATAAAGTGGTGATTGCCCAAGGAAAGGGATGAATCCGATCAAACTGGTAATAATGGAAAGAAAATGATCCGAATTTTCAGAAGCCAACAATGTCCCTTGCGAAGGGCTAGCGACACGTATCAGTTTCCTAATGCGGAAGGCTTTGTTCTTAAGTACCTTAACCAATTCTGTGAGCTGTTGACGATCATAGGAATCAGTCTCCTTGAAATCCTCGTTGCGACGGTTATAGCGATTTAATACATCGTCACTTAGGTTTTTAAGACACAACAAATCAGCGACTTGCCCACCGCGAGAATGCGAAACAATCGACAAATCCGCATCGTTTGGCAATGCTTGTGCAAGCCTCAGGGCATTATCGATAGGACTCACGCTCAACGTAGGGTGCTCAAATGCAAAAATGCATTCGCCGAAAGTACGCGTCAGTATTCCCCATTCTGACGCTGCTTCGCCTGAATGTAAGGCGCCAAAACTGCCTTGTGTGGAGGAACCGGTACCGTGGATAAAGAGCAACATGGGCTTGTTAGCGGAGATATCCTCGGGCTTCTTCAATGTTGTTTCATCGAATGACCGCGATTTTGTCCATTGATGAAGTCCGGCTGGATGTTTTGAAAAAGTTTTTTTCTCGATTAACCCGATGATTAGCTTTGCCGTAAATTGCGCACCTACTTGCTCAAGTGTTTTGAAACCATGTGGTAAGAACCAATCAGGCCAATTCTTGGGATCCTTTGCATCTTCCCAGATTTCGTCGGACTTGAGGCGAAGTATCTGCACGGCACGCGCAGCCAAGCCACTGGTAATGCCACGATTAAATGTTTGGCTATCGAGGTCGGGTTTGATCTCTAATCCCGCCGATGGTGATCCACGAGAACGAGAAGCACGCTGCTGTTGTTTTTGGTAGGCAGCAACTGAGGTCCATATAGAAACACCGGAATCCAGAGAAAATTCAATGATATCGTCTTGCTGCGCTGGTTGTACGGAAGGGGCCAGTTGCGCTGCGCGTGCCGAAGGCGTGACATCGAAGGTACCGAGTATTTCGACTGCATCGAGTAAATGTGTCTCGATAGTATGAGCACCCTGTTGGATCGTTGTTGGTCCTCTGTGTACCGTTTCTGGAGAGAGGACTGTGGACGAAGGGCGCCCTGGAATCAATAATTGGATAGACATTTCATGACCTTTAATTTTGACTGTTAGTGGATATTTATCAATAGCCTATTTAATCATTGAGCAGGATTAATTGGTGGAGTAACTGGCGTTGTTTTCTCGGTAATGCTAGGAACTATATTTTTCGAGAAATAGCTCCTTAAATCGCTTCTTTTAGAAAATTCTGTCGCCGCTTTTCCAGTAGCAAAGAATTGCACATTGTTTGTTTTGCTATCATAAAAATTAGCAAGCGCGCTGGCATTGTTTATCGATGCAAAGAAAGAAGGCATGCGAATACTGAAATGTTGTGGATTCCCTTTACACCCGTTATTGACCATGATAGGTGGAGAAGCAAATTCTTTGCGGTTATAGCCTAATTTAAAGGAATCAGGATAGGGTCCCGCCGTACCACTCCAGGCAGCTTTTAATCCAAATGTGGTATCTGTAGCAAAGTAAAATTGACGAACAGTGTTTCGATAACCTTCGTAAGAACTATCTTTTAAAGTTAGCTTATGCCAAAACCTCAGTAAGAATCCTCGCGTATCGTCGGGTTCTTTGGCTAAACATAACTCATGACTATCTGCACTGCTACTTCCTTGCCCTGAAATCTCTGCTATCTCTGCTCGCGCTAGATTCACTGCTGCATCCCCTCCCGCAAAACGCCCTAATCCCCAGATATGTTCAGCAACGGTTTTTGCATCACGATAGTAAATGGCGTAACCGGACAATGCGATGAGGGTATAAAAGCTCGCAATCAATACGATTTGGGAATGCGTGAAGTTTGTTATCATCGGTATTCTTCTAGCCATTAAGTTAGTTCCCAGAATTACAAGAAATCCCTTTGAAGAACATATTAGGCCTTTTATTTTGGCTTGAATGTGTGTTTTGTCACAAAGGAGCAGTCTTTCTAAGCGATGAATAAAAATACCCTCTTTCTTAAGCGTTTCAGGTTGCAATAAGAAAAAACATTCATAATCAAAAAATTATTGATTGAGTGAATGGCGCACGACTGGACGCGATGGTTTCATACTGAAACGGATTGACAAAACCGCTTTTGGGAGGATCAAAAAAATTTCTAATAAAGCTTGCTGTGGCTTTGTTACTGCAGTTGATCGTTTTACCTTGAGTGTCGCTATTTGAGCAATCGACTGACGGTGATGCCAGATGAATCGCTGCTATGTCTCCGATTTTTAAAAATCGAAGATTTAATCATCGATTCAGATTTTCATTGATGTCGCTAACATTTTCGTTATGTTTTAATTTACTTTGTTCGCTTAAGGGTGTATTTTTTGGCTCTTAGATCATTACCGTAGCTGTGTTTGCGTCGAAATAGCGTGATAAAAATCACCTATGTTCTGTAAGCCTAGTTTCAATTCTTTCATTACTATTATTGGACTATTTGGAATCACTATGAAGTTGTGTTTAAGTAGATTTCTTCAATGGTTAGGGATCGCAATTTTATTTTGCAGTATGCAAGCCTTAGCGGATACGCCAACCATTTACCATCAAATGGAGATTGTGCTATCCCCTGAGCACTCCGAAATTCGGGTGAAAGATCGCATTACTGTGCCGGAAAATCTTCGTAGTCAGAAAGCTGCCGTGAAATTGGATTTTGGTTTGCACCGAGATTTGGTCATCGAGGATGTGCAAGGCGCAAAAGTAGAGTCACATGAAACGAATGTTTCAGCTCGTTCAATAAATTTATTCAAAAGATACTCAGTAACCTTAGCTGCTGGCGTTAAAGAATTCGTGCTGAGATATCACGGAAAAATTGATCATCCGGTACAACAACCCGGGGAAGAATATGCGCGTAGTTTCAGTTACACGCCTGGCACGATTTCGTCACAAGGAGTGTTCTTAGCTAATTCCACCGTTTGGTACCCGCAATTTAGTGATTACTTGGTATCTTTCCAGTTAAACATACAAACACCGATTGACTGGCAAGTCGTCAGTCAGGGTGAACTTGTGCAAGATCAGCAATCAGACTCAGTTCGTCATACCGTCTGGGAAGAAAAGCAGCCGCAAGATGATATTTATATCGTGGCTGGGCGTTTCCAACGATATACGCAAACAACCAACAAAGTTGATGCGATGGTTTATCTTCGCAATGCCGATGCGTCACTGGCACAAAAATATCTCGATGCCACGGCACAATACATCGCCATGTATAACAAGCTGCTGGGACCGTATCCATACAGTAAATTCGCATTGGTCGAAAATTTCTGGGAAACCGGTTATGGCATGCCATCGTTTACTTTGTTGGGCTCTAAAGTTATTCGTTTGCCTTTTATTTTACATTCGTCGTATCCCCATGAAATTTTGCACAATTATTGGGGCAATGGCGTTTTTGTTGATTATGCGCAAGGAAACTGGTCGGAGGGGTTGACTGCCTATCTTGCCGATCATTTAATCAATGAACAAAAAGGCAAAAGCGAGGAATACCGTCGCGATGTATTACAAAAGTATGCCGATTTTGTCGGCAAAGAAAAAGATTTTCCGCTCCGGCAGTTTGTTTCTCGCCATAGCGCCAGTTCAGAAGCCGTGGGTTATGGAAAAACCATGTTATTTTTTCATATGCTGCGCCAAGAATTGGGTGATGAGTTATATATTAAAGTGTTGCGACAGTTTTATCAGCAATTCAAATTTAAACAAGCAACATTTCAAGATTTACAAGCGACATTCGCTGAGGTGAGCGGTAAAGATTTTGCGCAATTCTTTGCGCAGTGGGTGGAACGTACTGGCGCACCGGATTTAAAGTTATCAAACGTCGAACTCAAGCCAACAAACGGTGGATACACCTTAACAGCACAGTTGCAACAAGTGCAATTGGACCAACCTTATCAATTGCGCATTCCGATTGCCGTGACGCTAGAGGGTAAAGATCAAGCTGTTCAATCCAGCATTCTAATGACGCAGAAAACGCAATCAATCTCACTCAATTTCGATGCGCGTCCTGTACGTATCGATATCGATCCACAGTTTGATGTATTTCGACGTTTAGATAGCCGTGAAATCCCTTCGGCGCTATCGCAAGGTTTCGGTGCCGAAAAACCGCTATTGGTTTTGCCTACCAAGGTCGATCAGGTTGTTTTACAGGCTTATCTTGCATTTGCTACCAACTGGCAAAAAACTCAATCGAATGGTATCGAAATAGTGCTTGATGAAGAAATCGCCGAATTACCTCGAAACCACACGGTGTGGGTATTGGGATGGCAAAATAAATTCCGCGATGAAATACTCCGAACGGCTTCTCAGCATGGTGTCAACCATGAATCATCGCATTTGAAAATTGCTCAACAAAGCTATCAAACGAGCGATCATGCGATTGTATTAACCACTCGGCAACCAGACAATCCAGATAAAACACTGCTTTGGATTGCTACGGATCACCCTCAATCGATTGCGAAACTTGCGAATAAGTTACCGCATTACCGCAAGTATAGTTATCTAGTATTCAAGCTCGACGAAGAACTCACCAATATCGATAAAGGCCAATGGCCTGTGACACAATCTCCGTTGACCCAATGGATACCTCCGCAAGCAACCATAGGGACACAACCGTCGATGGGCGCGCTCAAACCTCGACGCGCATTGGCGCAATTACCACCGGTGTTTTCTGAAAATCGAATGTTGGAAGATATCCAATATCTAGCGGATGAATCGTTAAAAGGGCGTGAACTTGGCACTCCTGAACTGGATACGGCGGCGACTTATATTGCCAAGCAGTTTCAGCAAATCGGCCTGCAACCAGGTGGCGATGACAACGGTTATTTTCAAACGTGGCAACAAGATGTCGGCACGCCAAAAGGGCAAGTTACCTTACGTAATATCATTGGCATTTTACCGGGCACGAATCCACAGTTAGCCGGGCAAAGTTTAATCGTTGGGGCGCACTATGATCACCTGGGAACAGGTTGGCCTGACGCGCGTGCCGCTCATCGCGGCAAAATTCACCCGGGTGCTGACGATAACGCCAGCGGTATCGCGGTGATGCTCGAATTGGCACGCCACATTGCCGCTAAATGGCAACCCGAGCGCACTATCATTTTTATTGCTTTTACTGGAGAAGAAGCTGGCTTGATCGGCTCCCGCTATTATCTTGCTCACGCAAAAAAATATCCGGTCGAAAAAATGACCGCGATGCTCAATTTAGATACGGTCGGAAGATTAAATCACCATCCAGTCACTGTTTTTGGTACAGGAACTGCGCGCGAGCTGGTGCATATTTTTCGTGGGGCCAGTTTTGTCACCGGAATTCCTGTCAATTCCGTGCAGGATGATTTTGGTTCTAGCGACCAAGCTGCTTTCATACAAGCAGGCGTTCCGGCCGTACAGTTTTTTGCGACTGCGCATGAAGATTATCATGCGCCTGGTGATACAATCGATAAAATCGATACGGCAGGCTTGGTTAAAGTCGCTGCGATTCTCAAAGAAGGCGTTGAATATTTAGCCAATCGCATTGAGCCATTGACCGTCACTTTAAAATCTCAACCTACTGAAGGAAAATCTTCAGAAACTCAGGCAAAACGTAAGGTTAGCCTCGGTACTGTGCCCGATTTTTCGTATTCCGGAAACGGTGTGCGTATTGACGATGTAATACCTGATTCTCCCGCACAACTCGCGCAATTGCAAAAGGGCGATATCATCTTGAAGTTAAATGACAACTCAATTAATGGCTTAGCAGGTTATTCGATGATATTAAAATCACTACCGGCAGGAAAAAAAGTAGAACTACAATATCAGCGCGATAAAGAATTGGTGACGGTAGAAATTACGCCTATGGAAAGGTAAAACTGGGTCAAAAATGCTCGAGCAGAAACAGAAAATCAAGTGCAAATGAAATCTCGTACAATTTGAATCTGTTGTTCATTCATAATGGTAGGTGCATGACCAACGTTAGGAAATTCAACAATCTGCGCTTTCGGACCGCGTATTTTCATTTGAGCTGCAGTATCGGCGGACAAAAGGTCTGATTCAACACCGCGTAAAATCATGGTTGGAATCGTTAGCTGATCCCATTGTTGCCATAAGTCGATATCCTTGATTTTGAGTCCCTTTAAACTTAGCCCGATTTGGGGGTCATAACGAAACCCACAGGTGCCATCTTCATATTGGCGCATGCTATGAATCGCCATATGTGTCCATTGCTCATCGGTTAATATTCCAAATGGAGCCGAGATTTTTTTCATGTATGCTTTGAATTCTTCAAACGTGTCAAAACGCGGATCACGGCCAACATAATCAGAAATTCTCATTAATGCTGTGGCAGGAATTAACGGGCCAATATCGCTCATAACTAATTTTCGAATCGATACAGGACTTTTCGGTTGAATGGCCATCATCATACCGATCATTCCACCCATCGAAATCCCTACCCAATCAAGTGTGATGGTTGTGTCATATTGCGATTGAAGATGCACCATCAACGACGCGGCATCGGATAGGTAGAGAGGATAAAAGTTGTAATCATCGGCATGCTCCAACCAATCACTGTGACCACGACCAACCACATCGACAGCAATCACTCTGCATTCAGATTCCAAGGCATGTGCCAAATAATCAAAATCACGGCAATTGCGGGTTAAACCATGTACGCAAATAACCACATGAGGATTTTTGGGATTTCCCCAATCGGCATAAGCAATCTGACGGGGCTTGCGCGGTATATTATCCACCGAGGGTGTCGGCACGAGCAGTTTTTTAACGGGTATATTCATGATGAATTTAACGATTCCGGGTTTAATTCCTACCTCTTGACAAGAAGGTTTATTGAAAATCAATGGGTTAAAGATATCATCTAATGCTCCACTGCTTGTACAAAAGGTGCTTTATTAAAGCTCATCACAGAATAACAAAAAGTACTCGCAGCAAACACTTTTTTTGCATGCACATTACTTCAAGTCAGTTAAAGTTAAGTTACGCAGGATAAATCGCGCCCAAAACTCGTTCGCCTTGTGCGCCTGTCACAGCACACAGATTGCCTGGCTTACGTAATATTGTTTGTTGCGCTAACCAAGCAAATGCAAAGGCTTCTACCCAATCTGCATCAACCCCTAATTCTCGAGTCGATGTAACGGTACGGTTTGACAGTATGTTTGATAACTGATTGATAAGCTGAATATTATGCGCGCCTCCGCCACACACATAAATTTCACTTGCGGTGGAGCAATAATCTTCAATTGCGCTCGCAATGGTTGTTGCGGTCAATTGCAATAAAGTGGCTTGCACATTTTCAGCAGGTTCATGTGCATAGTGCGATAACTTTCTTTCAAGCCACTGCCTGTTAAAGAGATCCCGCCCCGTACTTTTTGGTGGAGGGCATGAAAAAAAATCTTCGTTCATCATTGCTGCTAACAGTGAATGGATAACCGTTCCTTTTTTTGCCCATTCGCCTTGAGCGTCATAATTTTTCCCCGTATGACGCAAGCACCATTCATCCATCAACATATTGCCAGGCCCGCAATCAAATCCTATGACGCCCTTCTTTGGATCGAGACTAGTAATATTCGCAATCCCACCAATATTGACGATAACACGGTGTTTAGAGTCATCGCTAAATAATGCGTGATGAAACGCTGGGACGAGCGGTGCGCCTTGCCCTCCCGCAGCAATGTCACGGCTTCTGAAATCTGCTACCACGGTTATATGGGTCAGTTCCGCCAATAAAGCCGCATTGACCAGTTGTATCGTGTAGCGTTTTTCTTTTTCGGGACAGTGACGAATCGTTTGTCCATGGCAACCAATCGCCGCAATTTCTTGCGCATTGATAGTGGATTTTGTCAGTAACTCTAAAACTGCATCCGCATAACGGGATGAAAGCTCATTACCCAGCAATGCTGCTCGATTAAGCTCATCAAAATCGGCATGATGCAGTTTTAATAAATGCGTGCGAAGATTACTATCGTAAGGCTGAAACACTGTTTCAATCAAAACAGGTTTAGGTTGGCTGAAATCAACAAGAACAGCATCAATGCCATCCAAGCTGGTGCCAGACATGAGGCCAATATAATAATCCGGCTTCATTCTAGCAAACAGCTAATCGATAAACTTAAAGTTCGAGAACACGAGAATCGAAATCATGTTGACTCGACTTGTTTCAGTGTAAGCTGAATCCGTTATTCCAATGCTGCGTAATGAATATTACGCATGACGGTTAAACGTGAAATAAATGGTTGTGTTTCTTTGTGAAAAGCAATTAATTCTTTTTTGCCAAGCGGTGTTGCGGTCGGTAACGCAACTTTAGTAGGATCGCGCTGTACGCCATCAATGCGTAATTCATAATGCAGATGCGGCCCGGTTGCCATGCCAGTAGAGCCGACATATCCAATCACGTCACCTTGATTGACTCGCTTGCCTTTACTTACGCCTGGTGCGAATCTGGATAAATGACCGTAGGCTGTTTCAAATTTTCCGTTATGTTTTAACACCACTAAATTCCCGTAGCCTCTTTGCGAGCCGGAAAAATCAACAATACCGCTCGCCGTTGCTTTGACGGGCGTACCCGTGCGTGCGGCATAATCAATCCCTTTGTGTGCTCTCCATTCTTTTAGGATAGGATGAAAACGACCATGACTAAAACCTGAACTAATACGCGATACGTCCAAAGGTGCAAGTAAGAAGTCTTTACGTAAACTCTCTCCCTTAGGCGTGTAATAGCCATCTGTGCCATTGGGGGGATTAAAATATACTGCTTGATGAACTTTCCCTCTATTAACAAATTCGGCCGCTAAAATACGCCCTGTCTTGGCACGTTTCCCATCATTGTTATTAAGCATTTCATACACGACAATGAAACGATCACCACGGTGTAATCCACGATGAAAATCGATTTGCGATGCGAATATCTGTGCCAATTGTGCCGCTATATTATTGGGTATGCCTGCGATATCAGTCGCGGCAAATAAAGAGCTGCTGATAACACCGGCTTTCATTTGGATACGGTTATCAAGCTCAAGGGATTGTTCGATGATTTTGAATTCATCATCGTTTTTTTCCATCAAAAATAATTCTTCGTTACCAAAAACATACCGCAGGCCTAATAACTCTCCTTCTGAAGAAGTCTGCGCATAAATGGTTTTACCGGGTTTTAAATGCTTCATTGCACGGCTGCCTCGAACAGCTTGCAAAAAATCATTTGAATCTTGATCGCTAATATCCAATCGACTTAAAACGGCCGCAATGGTATCTCCGCGTCGAATATTCTCCTGATGCCAAAAAATTTGATTTTCTTGAGTATCGTGAATAACATCCGGAATAGACAAATCAAGGACGACATCTTCGACTTGTATATCCTCTAAAGATGGTACATTTGGCGCAATACCAAATGCCGTGACGAAACCAAAAAGGGGAATGCTGGATAATGCGACTAACCAACGAATAGATTTATGTGTGATGTTAAAAGATTTTTGCGCTAGAATTTTTTGTTGATTGCTTACAGGCGGTTCATTTTGAAACGTCGTTTCATCAAGCATGGATTGGGCCTCCAGTGATTCGTCATTACAAACAGGCGCGAGTCTAACACGAAAAAGTGCAAAATATGTACTAAAGTACAATTGAAATTTAAAGAAAATTCTACATTAAACTCATAACTCATTAAAAATCAAAAGATTAATAAAAATTGAAAAACTCAATAAACCCTCAATTAGGTATCATAAAACGTGGTTGTACCGAGCTTCTCCTCGAGTCCGAGCTGGAAATTAAGCTTGCTAAAGATATGCCATTGCGGATCAAAGCCGGTTTCGATCCTACTGCACCGGATTTGCATTTAGGTCACACCGTATTAATTAACAAATTAAAACAATTGCAAGATTTAGGTCACCACATTCTGTTTTTGATTGGTGATTTCACGGGAATGATAGGCGATCCGACCGGAAAAAATGCAACACGACCGCCACTCACGAGAGAGCAAGTGTCACAAAATGCACAGTCGTATACGACTCAAGTTTTCAAGATTCTTGATCCGAATAAAACCGAAGTGGTATTCAATTCTTCTTGGATGGATTCATTAAATGCGGCCGATATGATCAAACTCGCTGCTACTCATACCGTAGCGCGCATGCTGGAACGAGATGATTTTGATAAACGGTACCGAAATAATCAACCGATTGCCATTCATGAATTTCTTTATCCATTAGTGCAAGGTTATGATTCTGTTGCGCTTAAAGCAGATCTAGAATTGGGAGGCACAGACCAAAAATTCAATTTACTGATGGGCAGGGAATTGCAAAAACATTACGGTCAATCTCCACAATGCATTCTCACTATGCCGCTGCTAGAGGGATTGGATGGCGTCAACAAAATGTCCAAGTCGCTTAATAACTACATCGGTATTACCGACTCCCCGAAGGAAATTTTTGGCAAAATCATGTCGGTTTCAGATCAACTCATGTGGCGGTATTTAGAGTTGTTGTCGTTCGAATCGATGGAGAACATTAATCAATGGCGCCTTGAGGTTGAGCAAGGTCGTAACCCTCGTGATATCAAAGTGCAATTTGCGCAGGAAATCGTCACGCGTTTTTATAGCCCAAAAGACGCAGATGAAGCCTTGAGTGATTTTGAGACGCGCTTCAAGCATGGCGTATTGCCCGAGGACATCGCCGAAATTACCGTGGCCATTGACGAAAAAGACATACTATTAGTGCAATTGCTTAAGTTGGCCAATTTGACCACAAGCACAAGCGAATCATTGCGCATGATAAATCAAGGCGCCGTGAAATTAAATGAACAAAAGGTAACAGACAAAAATATCAAATTATCGCAAGGTGAAACGGTTGTTTTGCAAGTGGGAAAACGTAAATTTGCCCGCATTCTAATTCAGTAACAACTTCGATTTTAAGTCTAAGAATGAAATTCCCTGCTTTTTGAAGTAAGGAATTTCATTGTCACATTAATCTAATTTTCTACTTTTAGTTAACCGTTCAATCGTTTCCAACAAAACATCGTTATCTGGATCTTTTTCTAACGCAGAACGCCAGATATCTTTGGCATTATCTTTTGCACCTTGAACCCACAAAACCTCTCCCAAATGAGCCGCAATTTCTGGATCAGGTCGCGTTGCAAAAGCCAGATTTAAATAATTCAATCCTTCGGATAAGTTGCCCATACGATAATAAACCCATCCTAAGCTATCCATAATAAATGGATCTTCAGGTGCCAACTCAACCGCTTTTTTGATTAATTTAAGCGCTTCAGGTAAATGCTCGCGCCGTTCTACATAGCTATAGCCTAAGGCATTATAAGCATGCGCATTATCAGGTTTAAGTTGTATGAGTTTACGCAAATCTTTTTCAAGCACATTAAACTTGCCCAGTTTATCGGCAATCAATGCTCGGTCGTACAATAGCTCTGGATAATTAGGCAGTTTCTTTAAACCATCGGACAGAACGTTATAAATTTCTTGATAAGATTTTGATTTACGAAGTATTTGTGCTTCGGCCAAAATCAAATGTGCAGCTTGCTGATCATTTGACGCTGGTAATTTTTTCAAATAGTCACGTGCTTCGTTAAGATAACCTTTGGATGCCCATAAATCCGCATATCGAATTTGCGCAGGAATATAACGTGAACCTGTTTTCACCGACTGATAGGATTCCATCGCCATATCGTTGCGTTTCGTTTCTTCATAAATTTGCGCCAAATGAAAATGTACTGCATCCGGATCTTTGTAGCCTAACTCGAGCGCTTTTTTGAAACTTTTCTCCGTCATGTCGAAATCAGTCATTTCAGTTGCCAGCAATCCGATCGCCAGCATAATCTCAGGATCGGTCGGTTTTTTATCAATGAGCAAATTTAATTGCTCCTTCGCCAATTCATTGCGATTATCAGTGATCAATGTGCGTGCATAAGCAATTCTAGCTTCATTGGCTTTGGGATATTTTGCTAAATAATCACGGTAAAATTGATGAACATTTTCTGGAGTACTTGTACGCTGCAGAATTCTACCTTTGTGAATTGCTGCAATTTCCCAATCCGGGCGGAGCTTCAGTGATTCTTCCATTGCATCGAGTGCCGCTTCATGCTGATTGGCAAACCATGCGGACTGAGAAACTGCAAAATGCGATTCAGGAATATCCTTATAAGGCATTGCAAGTTGCTGGACTAACTGGTGAATCGCTGCTTTATTCGGATTGCGCGCAAATATCTGATTCAATTGCATGAAAGCATTTGCAACGCTTCCTTTTTCTTTTTCTGATTGTAAGAGTTTTTCAAGATGTGGCCGGGCGGCATCCAGATTACCCAAGTTAACCATTAACGCAGCCATGGTTTGACGGGCTTCAATCGATTCTGGGTCCAGCTCAACCCACAACGAGGTGGCTAACACCGCGGCATTAGGATCTCCGGTATGTAACGCAATTTCGCTGGCCCGTTTGGCTAGACGCAAATCTCGAGTGGACTTAGCCAATTTAAGATAGCGGTTCAGCGCAACATCAAGACTGCCCCGTTGCAATGCCGTTTCCCCTACGAGAAAATCAAACAGAATCGCAGCGGTCAATTCTTGATTCGGTAAATTCTTTTGATTTATTTCTTCTTGTTCAGCAACTTCTTTCTTCTCTTCTACATCTTCTTTAATTGTAGGAGATTGAGCGCAGGCATAAAGGAATCCAAATAAAAATAATACAAATAAATTTTTAAATTTCATGGGAAATCAGATGGCTGTACAAGTTAGAAAAATATCTTGTGTATCGAATAAAGGTCAAAATCAATTCATCATTTACGAATAAACAAATATTTAGGCATCAGCATATCCTATTTCTTTATTGACAATAAAGCGAATAAATTGCTATTAACCTGTGTATTAGATCATCTTTGTAACAAAGATTGCATACAATGGCCCATTATAGGTTTAAGATTGATTGGGATTTAATTTTTATCGTATGCTTTACTCAGATTAACCTCATTACATCATCATGATAATTCAAAGAAAGTCACAAACGACTGCATCGGCTTAAATTAATTACGATATGTTTACAAAAACACAATTTGATACGGCGGCCTAATTGGCGAAATTTTATCTTATAAAATGGATTGGTGCTGCATTATTGGGCGCAATTACTGTTTTAGGCTTCGCACCATTTTACTTTTTCCCCGTTCCTATTATCACGCTGGCATTGTTACTGAAGTTAGTCCGTGACACCCAAACCATAAGGCAAGCGAGCATGCTGGGCTTCAGTTTTGGCATGGGGTTGTTTTCCTGCGGGGTCACCTGGCTGTATGTCAGTTTACATGATTTTGGTGCAATGCCGATGCCAGTTGCAGTTGTTGCATTAATGATACTGTGTGCTTATATGTCACTATTCCCTGCCGCGGCGATGGGTATTTTAGCTCGGCTTGGTATTTCGTCTAATTTGCTTTGGTCGGTTATCGCCGCTTCGCTATGGATGTTGTGTGAATGGCTGCGCGGAACTTTGTTTACTGGCTTCCCTTGGTTAACGGTTGGATATTCACAAGTCCCCTCTAGTCCATTAATTGGATTTGCACCGTTCATCGGTGTTTACGGAATTTCCTTTTTAGCAGTATGCAATGCTGCCCTATTTTTCCTATGGTTTGAAAGTAAACTCAAAGCATGGCGTTATGGTGCGCTATCGCTTTCAATTCTGTTACTTGGCTTTATGTTGCAGATGATTGAATGGACACAGCCACAAGGAGAACCGGTAACGGTGAGTTTGTTGCAAGGCAACATTGCGCAAGATATGAAATGGCGTGAAGATCATATTGAAAATACGATGTTAATTTATCGAGACTTGATTTTGAATAGCCCAAGCCAACTCATCGTCACGCCGGAAATTTCTATTCCCTTATTCAACAATGTCGTACCGCCTGATTATTTGGCCGAGTTAGCCGAGCATGCGCGGCGCAATAAAGGCGATGTATTGATTGGTCTAGCGGAACGCGGCATCAATGAAGGCGAATATTACAATACTATGTTTAGTTTTGGTTCGGGGACTGAACAAAGCTATCGGAAATATCACTTGGTACCGTTCGGTGAATACATTCCGTTAAAGTTGGTTTTTGGATGGGTCATCAATGTGCTCAAAATTCCATTATCGGATTTTTCACGCGGCAGCCTGGAACAAAAACCGATGCATTTGGCTGGTCAACGCGTTGCCGTAAATATTTGCTATGAAGACGTATTTGGCGAAGAAATCATCAAACAGCTTCCCGAAGCCACGCTATTAGTCAATGTGAGTAACGATGCATGGTTTGGCCGTTCGATTGGGCCACAGCAGCATTTGCAGATCTCACAAATGCGCGCTTTGGAAACCGGACGCTACATGTTGCGTGCAACCAATACCGGTGTGACTGCGGTTATCAATGAACGTGGTCAAGTGATGCAAAGCCTCGATATTTTCACTACCGCAGCATTGCATGCAACCGTGCAAGGATTCGCTGGAATTACACCGTATGTACGTTGGGGAAATTATCCAATCCTGCTACTGGCAAGCATAGTGTTGCTCTTAGGGCTTAGCACTGCGCTACGCGCGAAATCATAAAAATTTTAAAAAACCTGTAGAATTCCTATTTATTAGCTATCTTTCATTGGAATTATCTGACGCATGACCACTACACCGTCATTTCAAGACATTATTTTTACCTTGCAACATTTTTGGGCTAAGCAAGGTTGCGCTATTTTACAGCCATACGATATGGAAGTTGGCGCGGGAACCAGTCATACTGCAACTTTTTTACGCGCACTCGGACCTGAACCGTGGAAAGTTGCCTATGTTCAACCATCACGCCGTCCCAAAGATGGTCGGTACGGTGATAATCCGAACCGTCTGCAGCACTATTATCAATTTCAAGTGGTTCTCAAACCCGCACCTCGAGATATCTTGGACTTATATTTTGCTTCCTTGCGCGAACTCGGATTGGATTTGACGCAAAACGATGTACGTTTAGTCGAAGATGACTGGGAAAATCCAACATTGGGTGCTTGGGGGTTAGGTTGGGAAGCTTGGCTCAATGGCATGGAAATCACTCAATTCACCTATTTCCAACAAGTCGGCGGTATTGATTGCAAACCTGCTACCGGTGAAATTACTTATGGCTTAGAACGTCTGGCAATGTATCTCCAGCGCGTTGAAAGTGTTTTTGATTTGCAATGGACGAATCAACTCACCTATCACGATGTCTATCATCAAAACGAAGTAGAACAATCGACTTATAATTTTGAACACAGTAACGCTGCATTTTTGTTCGAAGCTTTCGGTCAATACGAACAACAAGCCAATCACTTAATTAAAGAAAAGCTTGCATTGCCGGCTTATGAACAAATCCTCAAGGCAGCGCATACTTTTAATCTGCTGGATGCGCGTGGCGCGATTTCAGTCACCGAACGCGCAGCCTATATCGGACGAATCCGTAATTTGTCTCGTCAAGTAGCGAAAGCCTATTTCGATAGTCGCGCGAATTTGAATCCGCCTTTTCCAATGGCACCACGCGAATGGGTCGCACAAATGCCTAATCTCTCGGAAAACGCATGATGTCTGAAAATTTGCTAGTGGAACTGTTGGTTGAAGAATTACCGCCAAAGTCACTGAAACAGCTTGGTAATAGCTTCGCGAATTTGCTTTTTGCACATTTACAATCACACGATTTAGTCACGAAAGATTCAAAAATCACCTCTTATGCTTCACCACGACGACTAGCGGTACATGTTACGCACGTTGCATCTCAAGCTGCGGATAAATCAGTGGTACAAAAATTGATGCCTGTTGCCGTGGGACTCAATGCACAGGGTGAAGCAACACCGCCGTTATTAAAAAAACTGGCGAGTTTAGGCGCCGACGCTTCGGTTGTTCCGCAATTGAAACGCGCCATGGATGGAAAAACAGAGACACTGTTTTTCGATATGACAATCAATGGAACAACATTATCCAGTGGACTACAATTGGCATTGCAAGAAACGATTCGGCAATTGCCTATTCCCAAAATAATGACCTATCAATTGACAGACGGTTGGCAGAGCGTCAATTTCGTGCGTCCCGCACATGGTTTGGTCGCCCTATATGGCAGCAACGTTGTAGCGGTAAATATCCTGGGATTACAGTCGAAGCGAGAGACGCAAGGACATCGTTTTGAAGTCCAAAATGATCCCATTATCCTTAACGATGCGGATAGTTATGCGCAGCAATTGGCGGAGGAAGGCGCTGTCATTGCCAGTTTTGCAGAACGGCAACAGGAAATTGTGCGCCAAATGAAAGCCGCTGCAAGCCATGAAAACCTTACTCCAATTGAAGATGCGGCATTGCTAGATGAAGTGACAGCGTTAGTCGAGCATCCTAATGTCTTGGTAGGAACATTTGATCCATCTTTTTTGCAAGTGCCACAAGAATGTTTGATTCTGACCATGAAAGCGAATCAAAAATATTTTCCACTGTTAGACGAAAAAGGGAAATTAGCCAATAAATTCCTGCTGGTATCGAATATCAAGCCTGCCGATCCCAGTTTGATTATCTCAGGCAATGAACGCGTGGTACGTTCCCGGTTAGCGGATGCGCAATTTTTCTTTGATCAGGATCGCAAAAAAACACTCGAATCGCGCTTGCCCGAACTGGATAAGGTGGTTTATCACAACAAGCTCGGCACACAGAGCGAGCGTTCCAAAAGAGTTCTTGCAATTGCAAGGGCCATTGGTCTTGAGCTCGATGGTGAAGCATTGGCTAATTTGGCTGATCAAGCTGCGAGATTGGCCAAAGCAGATTTACTCACGGAAATGGTTGGCGAATTTCCTGAGTTACAAGGAATCATGGGGAATTATTATGCATGCCATGATGGATTTAGTGAGTCCATAGCACAGGCAATTGAAGATCATTACAAACCACGCTTTGCCGGCGATATGCTACCCCGCAACCCCGTTGGCGTTTGTGTTGCTCTGGCCGATAAGCTGGAGACATTGGTTGGTTTGTTCGGTATTCAACAAATACCTACAGGTGACAAAGATCCCTTTGCACTTCGTCGCCATGCTTTAGGTGTAATTCGTATTCTGATCGAAAAAGAATTGCCATTATCTCTGGATATGCTGTTGAAACAAGCCAAAGATGCTTTTGCTACTCAGTTAGTTGAGGATAATGATTTTATTTTTGATCTTAAAATTTTTATTTTTGATCGATTGAATAGTATTTCAAGAGAACAAGGATATCGTCCACAAGAGGTAGAAGCTGTTTTAAGTTACTTGCCGCCATATTTAATTCAAATTCCTAGGCGATTGGAGGCAGTGCGCGCTTTTGTAGAATTGCCCGAGGCAGCTAGCTTGGCAGCTGCTTATAAGCGAATCCACAACATTCTGGAAAAAGATATGAAGAAAGGGCCTGTGCCCGGGGTTGGTTCTGCCAGAAATTTGTTTATTGATACTGATCTTCTGAAAGAGCCCGCTGAAATAACCTTATTTAATGCGCTGAACAGTATAAAAACCCAGGCCGACGAGGCATTCGATACAGGTCATTATACTCAGTCACTGCAGTTGCTTGCTGCACTCAAGGAACCTGTTGATGCATTTTTTGACAGCGTAATGGTTAATGTCGAAGACGAAGATTTGCGAGCTAATCGGCTTAAACTATTGACATTATTACGTGATGCAATGAATCGCGTAGCCGATCTCTCCAAATTGGCAACATGATATGAAACTGATTATTTTAGACCAAGCTGGCGTTATCAATCAGGCCAGCGATACCACTGTCAAAACTCCGGAAGAATGGATTCCGATTCCAGGTAGTTTGGAAGCGATTGCGCGTTTAACGCACTCAGGTTATCGAGTAGTGATTGCGACCAATCAGTCCGGCATTGGGCGTGGGTTGTTAGACATGAACACTTACAATGCCATCAATCAAAAAATGCATCAGGCTGTCAGCCAAGTTGGCGGACGTATTGATGCGATATTCTTCTGTCCGCATGCAAAAACAGCTCAATGCAATTGCCGCAAACCGGCAACCGGTTTATTTTCCGAAATCATGCAACGCTATGGCACTAATTTAAAAAATGTTCCAGCAATCGGCGATTCATTACGCGATTTACAAGCCGCCGCTACCGCTGGGGCAGTGCCAGTTTTAGTTTTGACTGGTAAAGGACAGGAGACTCGTAGTCAAAATGAACTGCCTGCCAACACACAAATATATGACAGTCTCGCAACAGCCGCGGATGCATTAGTCGGGGAACTCTAGTATGGCCGCCTTACGATCAACCATTTATATGTTGCTGCAAATCATCATCACCCCACCATTCGCATTGGCCACGTTAATGTGCTTTCCGTTAACACCCATGCAACGTTATCGAGTGACTTCGACTTGGACAAAAACGATGTTGTTTTTGCTGTGGCACTTGTGTGGGTTACGCTATCAAATTGTGGGTGCAGAAAACATTCCTAAAACACCCAGCATTGTGCTTTCCAAACATCAATCCGCTTGGGAAACGCTCGCCTTTCAGGAAATTTTTCCGCCACAAGTATGGGTGTTAAAAAAAGAACTTCTGTTGATTCCTTTTTTTGGCTGGGGACTTGCCATGACTAACCCAATTGCCATTGATCGAAAATCAGGTAAAAAAGCCCTGGAACAAATCGTTGAACAAGGCATAGACCGCTTAAAAGAAGGTTTTTGGGTGGTGGTGTTTCCTGAAGGCACGCGCATTGCACCAGGTAATCGTGGAAAATACCGTATTGGAGGCGCTTGGTTGGCCACGCATACCGGATTTAGCGTAGTGCCTGTTGCGCACAATGCGGGAGAGTTCTGGGGGAGAAATTCGTTTGTAAAAAAACCGGGGACGATTACTGTCAGCATTGGCAAACCGATTGATCCAACCGGTATGGAAGCCAACGATTTAAATGTGCAAGTCGAAAACTGGATCGAAACCGAAGTGCAACGTATTAGCTCCCGCACTCATTCGTCGCATTGAAAACAAACCAACAAACTGTCCTCAATGGACAAACTATCACATATACGTTAAATCGTAGCCGACGCCGCTCAATAGGATTGAAAATTGATCATCAAGGTTTAAGCATCACCATTCCACAGCGAGCACCTTTAACGCAAATCGAAACAGTGCTAAAGGAAAAAGCCAATTGGATCACGCAAAAACTCAAACAATGGAATAACAAACAGAACCTATCCTTGCAATGGACAGCAGATAATACCTACCCTTTACTTGGTGAGCCTTGGGTTATCTCATGCGGAAAATTAGAAGAAATCGTGATGGCACGCAAAACCGACACAATGATTTTGCATCCATCTATCCGAGCATTGATGCCTCAACAGATAGAAAAATTCGTAATGACCTGGTACCACGAACAAGCGATCACTTGTTTTAGCGAGCGAATCGATTGCTTTGCACAAAAATTACACGTCGCAAAACCTGTTTTTCGCCTATCCCACGCCAAAACTTCCTGGGGCAGTTGCACCAGCCGCGGGATAATTCACTTAAATTGGCGGTTGATTCAATTACCGTTACATTTAATTGATTATGTCATCGCACACGAACTATGCCATTTAATTGAAATGAATCATTCCAAAGCATTTTGGGGTTTAGTCGAGCGTATTTACCCTGAATATCTTTCGGCCCGAATGGAATTAAAGAAGTTTTTTTGAATAATATTCGGGATCTTTGTATGGTTGTAGTCTTTGCTGACCAGCCAACTTAGAAAAATATGAAATACTTTGTCTGATTATTTGTTGCAAATGTATTTTTACGCTTATCTCATAAATCAAACTGTAACAACCCGTTGAAAGACAACCGGCTCGGCTATAATGCAGCATTCGACGCATTAAATAATTTGTTGTTACAGTAGATCAATTTTCTTTTCTCACAGCTATATTCATTTTGATGTGAGTAAGATTATCAAAAACACCTCTCTCTCTTAAAGTTAAGTACATGAAAGTGAAAAAAGAATCCGATCATCATTCGGGAAACAGTTCGAAAGATAACGTACAGGCTAGCTCTGTTGGTTGGCATTTTGATAATAGTTACGCGCGTTTACCAGAGTGTTTCTTCGCCAAGCTTGCGCCAGTATCTGTTCAAAAGCCTGATACTGTTATATTGAACTACGCTTTGGCAAATTTACTGGGTTTAAACTTTGATGCCATTTCGAATGCAGAAGCAGCGGAGGTGTTTTCTGGGAATATATTGCCCGAAGGCGCGGAGCCGATTGCTCAGGCTTATTCGGGGCATCAGTTCGGACATTTCACGATGCTGGGAGATGGACGAGCGATTTTATTGGGAGAGTTGATCACGCCAGAAGGTGGCCGGTTTGATATGCAGCTCAAAGGGTCGGGTCAAACACCATTTTCGCGCCGTGGTGATGGTCGTGCTGCCCTGGCTCCGATGTTACGTGAATATATTATTAGCGAAGCTATGTATGCATTGGGTATTCCTACCACGCGTAGCCTTGCAGTCGTCACTACTGGGGAAAATGTGCGCCGAGAAACACTGTTATCGGGCGCTATTCTGACACGAATTGCTGCGAGTCATATCCGCGTGGGCACATTTGAGTATGCAGCGCGGCAAAGCGATAGCGTTGCTACTAAAATTCTCGCTGATTACACCATTCAACGTCATTTTCCCGACTTAATCGAAACAGATAATCGCTATTTGTGTCTTTTAAATAGAATCATTGAGCGTCAAGCAGAGTTGGTTACTAAATGGTTATTGGTGGGTTTCATTCATGGCGTGATGAATACCGATAATATGAGCGTTTGTGGAGAAACGATTGATTACGGACCTTGCGCATTTATGGATGCTTATGATCCTAATACTGTTTTCAGTTCCATTGATCAATACGGTCGCTATCGCTATAGCCACCAGCCGATGATGGCGCAATGGAATTTGGCTAGATTGGCTGAAACGTTGTTGCCGTTGATCGATCCCGTGCAAGAAAAGGCTCTTGAATTAGCCGGAGATGCCATTGATGGTTTTCCACAGATTTATCAATCCTATTGGATGAGCGGTATGCGCAAAAAACTAGGATTATTCACGGAAGAAGCGCAAGATACCGAACTTTTTACTGCTTTGTTGACCTGGATGCAGCATCACTACGCAGATTATACGAATACTTTTCGCGCGCTTTCTGTTGAAACTTTGCCGAATGATACTCTCTTTGAGGATGCAGAATTTAAAGCTTGGTATGGTCGTTGGCAGGCTCGGTTGGCACGTCAAGGTTATGCTAAATCTGAGTCATTGGAATTGATGAGAACCAATAATCCTGCAATCATTCCACGTAACCATAGAGTCGAGGAAGCTCTATTGGCTGCTTCCGAACACAGTGATTATACTGTGCTGCATAAACTTTTATCTGCGATCTCAAAACCATATGATGAGTTGACTCAATTCAACGGCTACCGTTCACCACCATTATCTTCAGAACGCGTTTATCAAACATTTTGCGGCACGTAACAACAACAGACTGATCGACCTATGAATTTTTATCAACAGATTCTCAAAAAATAGCGAATTTTTATGTTCAGCGATATCAATCCAATAAGAAAAGAGTTATCCATCAATTTGTATCAAACACGTATATGCCGCTGATTACCATAGAAAATGCTTGTTTGGCTTTTGGCCATCATGCTTTACTTGATCATACCAATTTACAACTGGACCCCAATGAACGGGTGGGACTCATCGGTAGGAATGGAGGCGGGAAATCCAGCTTGCTACGCATTCTCGCCGGCGAAATAAAACTGGATGATGGCAAATATTGGCAAGCCCCAAATTTAAAGCTGGCCTATGTTCCTCAAGAACCTGTTTTAGTTCCTTCCAATACGGTTTACCAGGAAATTTCCAGAGCATTAGGCGCGGTTAGCACAGTCTTGTTGGAATATCATGAAGTGTCACATGCTTTGAGCCACCAGCAAGCCGATACTGAAAAATTATTAACCCAGTTAGAAAATCTGCAAGGTTTGTTAGAAACGCAAGATGGTTGGAATCTGCAAGCAAAAATAGAAACCGTTATCGATCGGTTGAATTTGCAAGCCGATGTGTTGATTGAACATCTTTCAGGCGGAATGAAAAAAAGAGTAGCGTTAGCGCGTGCTTTGGTCACTGAACCTGAAGTACTATTGCTCGATGAGCCTACCAATCATCTGGATTTATCTTCCATCGAATGGCTGGAAAATTTATTACGCGATTTTAGCGGAAGCATTTTGTTGATTACCCATGATCGGCGTTTTCTGGATAATGTTTCGTCTCGAATCGTTGAGCTGGATCGCGGCATGTTACAAACTTTTAATGGCAATTTCACGGATTATCAAAACAAAAAAAACGAAATGCTTGAAGTGGAGGCCATTCATCAGCAAAAATTTGACAAATTTCTAGCTCAGGAAGAAGTGTGGATCCGTAAAGGCATCGAAGCCAGACGAACCCGCAATGAAGGTAGAGTAAGACGGCTGGAAGCATTGCGTTTACAGCGTGCCGCAAGACGCGAAAAAGTTGGCAAAGCCAACATCACGGTGGAAGTGGGAGAGCGGTCAGGAAAACTCGTTGCTGAATTGGAGAATGTCACTAAGAGTTTTGGCGACAAAATGATTATTAATAATTTTTCTTGCCGTATCCAACGGGGTGATCGAGTCGGATTGTTAGGATCGAACGGCGCTGGAAAATCTACTTTGTTGAAGTTGCTGCTGGGTGAATTGCAGCCGGATTCAGGTAACATCCAACAAGGGACGAAGTTATCGGTGGCTTATTTTGATCAAATGCGCGAACAACTCGATGAAGAAATGAAGTTGGTCGATACCATTAGCCAAGGATCTGATTTCATCGAAATTAATGGCAAACGTAAGCATGTCATCAGCTATTTGGAAGATTTTTTATTTCCCCCCGAACGCGCGCATTCCCCGGTTAAGTCGCTTTCCGGCGGCGAACGCAATCGCTTATTATTGGCGCGTTTGTTTACTCGGCCCGCGAATGTTTTGGTGCTCGATGAGCCGACTAATGATTTGGATATTGAAACATTGGAACTACTGGAAGCGTTGTTGCAAGAGTATGACGGTACAATATTTCTGGTTAGCCATGACAGAGAATTTCTTGATAATGTCGTAACACAAGTCATTGCGTTTGAGGGAGAAGGTTCTCTTCGTGAGTATATCGGCAGTTATCAAGATTGGGTTAGAACAAAAGCGACACAAACAACACCAGTTAGTTCCAAAGCGTTACCTAAACAACCAGAAACCACTGTTGTTTTGAACGCAACAGCCTCCAACGTTGCTTCTTCCGTTACTAAGAAACTTAGTTATCAAGAAAATCGAGAATTGCAGGCATTACCTGGTAAAATTGACGGCCTGGAACAAGAACAAAAACATATTGCGCTGCGGTTAAACGAACCCACGTTATATCGCGAGAATTCGGGTGAGGTGAAATTATTACAAAACCGCCTTGCCGCCATTGAAGACGAATTGATGGCCTGTTTTTCTAGATGGGAAGAATTGGAATCAAAATCAGTCAAAAAATAGCTGCGTGAATGAAGGGTTCGAATGGGATTTCCCCATAAACAACATGGACATGCTTACAGATTTCATTGACCAAATCGGGCACATCGTTTAAAGTTCAACTTTTAGAGAAGGAGGAATAGATGAAACACAAGAATATGATGAAATTGGTGCTAGCTTTAAGTATTTTTTTAGCATTTGGCATTGCTCAAGCCGCTGATTCTGGATCGAACGACAAATTTACCATGAGTGACAAAGCCTCGATGTGTGTTGGCTGTCACGGAATTCCTGGTTATAAAACTGCTTTCCCAAGCGCTTATAGTGTTCCGAAATTAGGTGGTCAACATGCCGAATACATTGTAAAAGCTTTGGAAGGATATAAAAGCGGTACGCGTAGCCACCCTACCATGACAGCTTTGGCAAAAACTTTGTCGCAAACAGACATTGAAGAGTTGGCAGCTTACTATGCCAAAATGAATTAAGTCTCGTCTATAAATCGCAAGGAAGAAATTATGAAGAATTATGTGATAGCCGCATTAAGCGGAGCCGCTTTAATACTTTCCGGTCAAGTTGTGGCTGCTGATATCGAAGCGGGAAAAACTAAAGCAGCCGAAGTTTGCGCTTCATGTCATGGCTTGGACGGCAATAGTCCAGCACCAGCTTTCCCTAAAATTGGTGGGCAGTATAGAACCTATATCGTAAAAACACTAAAAGATTATAAATCTGGAGAACGTAAAGATCCTATCATGGCTGGAATGGCAGCTGCTCTGACTCCGGCTGACATTGAAAATTTGGCTTTTTACTACTCAAGCCAACAAGGCCCTTTGAATTCAAAAAAATAATATTGGCAAATCAATAAATCGCTTTTATTAGAGTAATAATTTATTTCCAGTAATAAAGGAAAAAAATTAAAGCGGGATAGATCAGTGTGTCTATCCCGTTTTGTTTTTTTTGAAAGCTAATTCGTTACTTGCTGATCTAAGCAATTCAGATAAATGGTGGCATCGGGTGCAGTATTGTGTCGTTGAGCATGCCAAATCATTTCTGCTAAACATTCCATGATTTGATGAGTCGCATCATGTTCATCACCAGTAATTTCTAACAATCGATCAAAACGATCGCATATTCCAATCGGTTGATTAATCGATAACTGTTCTTTGATTGCTACATGCATACTCATGTGAAGAAAGGGATTGGTATCTCCCATTTCCGGCAAGTAATCTTGATCTAGAAATCTCTCTTGATTATTCAGAATGAGATGATACTCTGGATGCAATAGTATGACTTCAATAACAATTGTTTCAATGCCTGATAACATTTCGTGTTTTTGGTATTTTTTCCAAGTATGAAAAAATAATTGACGAACTTGCTCACGTGAAGGATTAAACATTATTTAGTAATCCAATTAATTGCTTTGTGCTTCCCGTGCGAAAAGTCATTCATCAAACCTAAAATCATTCGAAATGCTCATTCTTATCCACGAAATATATTAAATGAAGAAACCTTTGCAAAATACTACAAATTTTTCATTTCGGTGCAATTCTCAGCTTATTGTGAGGAAGTCGAGGTATTTTGTAACTATTTCCTCGCAAAGGAATCAAGAAAATCATACTAAATCGTTTATTTTCAGTTGCAAGGATGCAATATCCTTATATTTTTATAATTATTTGTCGGTCAGCGAAGAGTTTGGGAAGCTTTTTCACGTTATGCGTTATAGCTAGTAAATGCGCTAAACATGAAACCTAGCTAGACCACAATATTATAAGCTTCTATTTGCCGTAATAATCCATCCCATGGTTCTTCTCTCACTGTCAGTCGCACTTTAAATCGCGATAATACAGAATAATCCGATAAATCTCATCTTCCAACTACAATCGAGAAATTACATCACATGGAGATTCGAGTTCGTTATGTGTTCAACGATTTATCGTTTAAATTGCTGTACCAGATTCCAATCAGTCTTATCTTAAAAAGAAAGCAATCTCGAATAAACTAGCCAATCGGTAGCATCTCATACCGGTGCCCAATGGATTGGGATGGTTTTTTCTATCGAATTTCAATCTATTAACTTGGAAAATTTCTTCAATGAAACTTCTTGCTGGATACAGTGCAAGATATCAAACTCAGAAAAATTTATAAAAATAATTCTATTGCTTGCTGCGGAGTGCTTTATTTGAAAAAAATTCTAAAAAGAAAACTAATATCACGGATATAAAACTATTCTTGTTTTTTGGATTCAGATTTCTCATGGTCCGGTTTATCAGTGTTAGTATTTTCTTGAGAACTCTTTTGTGAATCATTCCATTGGACAGGATTGGAATGAGCATTATCTTTAAATCGAATGGGTTCCCCTAAGAAAATGTCTTTGTAGCATACGTACATTGAGGCATACATGGTTGGAAACAGAATCACCAATCCGGCGCCATAAGGCAGTACGGCTAGAAAAATCAGAATCGTTAAAACAATCATATACACTGATAGTGGAATGATATTGTGCAAACAAGCATAAAGGCTTTGTTGCATTGCCATAATTGGTGGCATTTTGTGAAATACCACCAACATCGGTGAAAACCAGCTTGCCATCATTAGTGGGATCGATAACGTGAGTAGAATGAGAAGTGAAGTCAGCATACTGCTCATGACTCCCATCAGCTCTGTCTCATCGACCCGCTTGCCATATAACAACATATCAGTCATTTGAGGACCGCCGATAACAGCCGCTAAACCAGAAACCAAAATTAAACCCGTCAAATAAATACCACCAATTGTAATCAGCGCGGCTAAATGACTTTCGATAGCAGAAAACAAATGAGTGATTTCCAGTGGTTTCCCTTCTTCAAGATCACGGCATCCTAACATAATGCCGCCAAGCAAAGCAGGGTAAATCAGTGTAAAAATAAAACTCCCAGCGAAGGGAATCAACGCAGCCGATATCGCAATTAATAATAGAGCTCCGCAAATAAACACCCAACCAAGCGGTGTTCTTCTGAACAAGTAAAAACCGCTGAGGAGCCACTGTAAACCTTGCTTGGCATCGACTTGACGAATTTCCATAATTTTTCTCCAACAATCGGATTGAATTGAACGTGTCAGTGAACTAGATGAATAAGTTTTATACTAGCTCAGCTACATTATCTCTATGATTTTTTAATATTTGTTTGAAATGATTTGGATCTTTTGCATGCGTTAATTCACCAGCACGTGGTAAGTATAAGTCGTACAGGCGTGAAACCCAAAACCTTAGTGCGGCTGCGCGTAGCATTGTGGGCCAAGCATCTCTTTCTAAAGGATATAGTGGGCGTATCATTTGATATCCTTTTAATAATGAATAAATACATTCCGTATTGATCATTTTCTTTTCATCCATGCACCAATCATTGGCGACAATGGCTAAGTCGTATAAAAAACTGTCATTGCAAGCAAAATAAAAATCGATGATACCGCTCAGTTTATTATTGATAAATAAAACATTATCTCGGAACATATCCGCGTGAATCACGCCTTGCGGTAAATGTTCATTGTGTTGATTTGATTGAAAATCTAATTCTGTATGCAATAAATCCTTCTCTACAGGTGACAAAAATTGTGCAATTTCGGGTGCTCTGGCTTGCCACCACTGAAAACCACGTGGATTGGGCATATGTTGCGGAAAGTTTCTTCCGGCCAAATGCATTTTTGCCAGCGTCATGCCCATTTCTTGACAATGTTCTGGCGTGGGGTGAATAAGGGATTCTCCGGGTAAGAAAGTGACAATGGCTGCAGGTTTATGGTTTAGTTCAGTGAGAACCTCTTGGTTAACAGTACGAATAGGCGTTGGACAAGGAATCGTGTGCCGAGATAAATGCAGCATTAAGTCGAGATAGTAGGGTAGCTCGTTTTTTGTCAGTTTTTCGAATAAAGTTAAGACAAATTTTCCTTGCGTAGTGGTGACAAAGTAATTGGTATTTTCAATGCCCGAAGCAATGCCTTTGAGTTCAAGCAATGTTCCTAGGTCATATTGATTTAACCAGGCAGTCAGTTCATCTTCGCTAACATGTGTAAAAACAGACATGAATGAATAGTATGGGTAGAAAAAAACTAAGATTGTGAATGGAGCAAACTAAAATCTAAAAAACTGCCACATAGGCGGACTGACATTGGGACCTCCCGCATCGCTATTGGGATGAGAATGGTGATCCGCGATGGTGTTTTTCTTAAGATAGTATGGCGGACCAATGCGTGGAATAACTTTGATCATATATAATTCGCCATTAACACGGTGTTCTTCGATTTTATCCTCGCCACGTTGAATGATTGTAACTTGGCTTTCCAGTTCGGGGTCAGGCTGAGCTTCTAATTCCGGAGGATCAGGTTCTGGGATTGGTATTAGGTTATCCGGATGCGAAGGATGTTTCAGCGGCTTCTTGGGCTGTTCGGACTGAGCCATGCTCAGTAAGGGAAAGCTAAATAATAACAATATCAAAATAAATGCGCGCATATGAGTTCCTAACCAAGAGGAAGACTCGGTATTGTACCTAAAATTAACAACCACGGTTTATAGATTAAGCTGGATTTCCCGTTCGGCGGCGGTAAGTTCAAATCCGCAGGTTTCGTAGTGTTTAAAAATCGCATTAACGACTTCTTTCGGTTCATCAATCAGTTGGATTAAATTCATATCTTCCGGGGAAATGAATCCTTCTGTTACCATCATCTGTTTAAACCAATCGACCAAGCCACGCCAGAATTGCGAATAAACAAGAATAATAGGCATTTTACGAGTTTTACCCGTTTGCACTAATGTAAGCGCTTCCATGAGTTCATCCATTGTTCCAAATCCGCCAGGCATCACGACATAGGCGGTAGAAAATTTGATAAACATATATTTACGCGTAAAAAAATGTTTAAAAGTTTGACTGATGTCTTGAAAGTCATTGCCTCGTTGTTCATGAGGTAACTGGATATTTAAGCCGACGCTCGGCGATTGGCCGAAATAAGCACCCTTATTGGCCGCTTCCATAATGCCAGGACCGCCGCCGGATATGACAGCAAAACCTGCATCTGATAATGCTTTGGCAATTTGCTCGGCTAAACGATAGTGGGGACTGTCGGGAGTGGTGCGCGCACTCCCAAAAATACCTACTGCAGGCTGAATTGCTTCAAGACTTTCCGTGCCTTCCACAAACTCTGCCATAATTCTGAATAATCGCCATGATTCTTTCGCAGACCACGGTTGATCGGAAACGGGCTGAATCAGGGGCTTATTATGTTGGTTCATAGGAAATTAATAATGAAAACACTGTTATTGGTAGATGGTTCTTCGTATTTATATCGTGCTTTTCATGCACTGCCGGATTTGCGTAATCAAGACAATGAGCCAACAGGAGCTATTCACGGTGTATTGAACATGTTGCGCCGTTTGCGAAAAGATTATCAAGCGGATTATAGCGCGTGTGTATTTGATGCAAAAGGTAAAACTTTTCGTAATGACCTTTTCGCCGAATACAAAGCGAATAGAGCGGCTATGCCGCAGGATTTGGTATCGCAGATAGAACCATTGCATGCATGCATTCGTGCGTTGGGTTGGCCGATCTTGATGATCGATGGAGTAGAGGCGGATGACGTGATTGGAACTTTGGCAAAACAATCCGCTGAAGCGGATTATCGATGCATTATTTCTACCGGTGATAAAGACATTGCCCAATTAGTTAATGATCAAGTGACATTAGTAAATACTATGAGCGGAGAAATACTCGATAAAACGGGGGTGGCAGAGAAATTTGGCGTGCCACCGGAACGTATGTTGGATTATTTGATGTTAGTGGGAGATACTTCGGACAACGTTCCTGGTGTTGAGAAAGTCGGTCCTAAAACTGCGGTAAAGTGGCTGACACAGTATGGTTCTTTGGATAATATCGTTGCACAAGCTTATGAAATAAAAGGAGTGGTTGGCGAAAATTTACGTCGAGCGATAGAGTGGTTTGATACCTCGTACAAATTGATCAAAATTAAATGTGACGTGGATTTGCCTGTCACAATCACTGATCTCACTTTTAAACCACAAGATACAGAACAGCTTACGGCGCTTTATCAAAAGCTCGACATGAAGACAGCATTGCGTGAATTGCGCCAACAGAATCACGATGAATTGAGCAAGAAAGGCAATAATACGCAATCGACTTTGTTTGCAGAATACAATCCGGTCGTTCGTGTTGATTCTTCCCGCTACGAAACTATTTTGACAGATTCTCAATTGCAAGATTGGATAACGAAACTTGACGCTGCCTCATTAGTATCAGTCGATTGCGAAACTACCAGTTTATCGCCAATGCAAGCGCAGTTGGTGGGCATATCATTTTGTATTGAGAAAGAGTGGGCGGCTTATCTTCCATTAATGCACCGTTATGCCGGTGTGCCTACTCAGATTCCGTTCGATAAAGCTTTATCATTATTGAAACCTTGGTTGGAAAATGAACAAAAATTTAAGCTTGGGCAAAATTTAAAATATGACAAACATGTATTTGCTAATCATGACATACAGTTAAATGGCATTGTGCACGATACGATGTTGCAATCGTATGTGCTGGATTCAAATCGTTCGCACAACATGGATAGTCTAGCGCTGCGGCTTTTGGATGTGCAAACGATTAAATATGATGACGTGACAGGAAAAGGCGTTAAGCGTATCGGTTTTGATGAAGTTACGATCGATGTGGCGACCGAATATGCGGCGGAGGATGCGGATATTACATTACGCTTGCATCAAGCAATGTATCCGCAGATTCAACAAAATGATCGGTTAAATAAAATCTATCGTGATATCGAAATGCCGATTCTTGATGTGTTGTTTGAGATGGAGCGTAATGGCGTGCTACTCGACTATGCGTTATTGCAGCAACAAAGTAGTGAGCTTGGGAAAAAAATGCATGCATTGGAATTACAAGCGCATACGGTGGCGAATCAATCATTTAATTTAAATTCACCAAAGCAAATTCAAGAAATTTTGTTTCACCAATTGAAATTGCCTGTCATTAAAAAAACGCCTACTGGCGTACCTTCCACTGACGAAGACGTGCTGCAACAACTTGCTCTCGATTATCCTTTGCCGAAAATCCTGTTGGAATATCGAGGGTTGGCGAAATTGAAATCAACTTATACCGATAAATTGCCTTTGATGAAGAATCCAAACACAGGCAGAGTGCATACTAATTATTCGCAAGCTGTGGCAGTGACAGGCCGCTTGGCAAGCTCTGATCCCAATTTGCAGAATATTCCGATTCGGACTATGGAGGGCCGGAGGATTCGGGAAGCCTTTATTGCACCACCGGATTATCAGATTGTTTCTGCAGATTATTCTCAAATTGAACTGCGCATCATGGCACATATTTCTCAGGATGAAGGATTGCTGAAAGCGTTTTCTGCTGGAGAAGATATCCATAAGGCGACTGCTGCAGAAATTTTTGGTATTCAGGTCGACCAAGTCGATTCAGAACAACGCCGCTTCGCCAAAGTAATTAATTTTGGTTTGATTTATGGAATGTCGGAATTCGGCTTGGCTTCTCAACTCGGAATTGCACGTAGTGCCGCGCGGACATATATGGAGCGCTATTTCTCGCGCTATCCTGGAGTGGAGAAATACATGCAGCTCACCCGAGAAAAAGCGAGGCAAACAGGTTATGTGGAAACGGTATTGGGGCGACGTCTATGGTTGCCTGAAATTAATCATAGCAATGGAAACCGCCGTCAGGGCGCAGAGCGCGCCGCTATCAATGCACCCATGCAAGGCACTGCCGCCGATATCATTAAATTATCGATGATAGCGGTAGCAAAATGGTTAAAAAAAGAAAAGCTGCAGAGCAAATTGATTATGCAAGTTCACGATGAATTGGTGCTAGAAGTGCCTGAAACTGAGTTAACGCGAGTGCAAGAATTTCTGCCGAAATGCATGGGGAGCGTTTTAAAGTTAGATGTGCCTCTATTGATAGAAATAGGTATCGGAAATAATTGGGATCAGGCGCATTAGAAATTCAATAACTTTGATGCGCTGAATCAGCTTCAATTAATCCCTGGTTTCAACTTGCATCAATGGGCCTGTTTCAATAGTTTCCGCTGTTCTAGCTTTTCTTCTGGTTCTTTTGGGAACAACTATTTCTTCTTGAGCGGCTTGTTGAATTTTGTCAACAGGCGTTTCAACCATCACTAAGCCACTTTTTTCGATGTTCTGTTGTAATTCGCGAGTTGTGTTATGCGAATTAGCTATTTTTTTTGATGAGGTGAGATCTGCTGTTCGTGAATCTAGCAGAGAATTGTCTTCACTTTCTGCTATTTTTTCAGCTTTTTTTTTCTGCTGAATGGGATCGTTGTGGCTGCTATCGTTATTGGTTTCGCTCAGGCTGTCGACATATTCTGCAAGAGTCGGAGATGTTTTGGTTTCGACAGGAGAGGAACTAATTGAATGATGAGCAACCTCAGGTAAATGATCTAATGTATTCGCCAATTCCTCAGAAACAACAATTACTTCTTCATTGGTAGAAGGATCTCTCGAACGATTCGCCATATTTCGTGTTTTTGCGCCACGGAATCGACGCGAGCGTCTCCGTGTATCCGATCTTGGAGAAGCATCTGTATCGATTTCTTTTTCAGTGACGATATTATCGTCACTCGGTATTACATTAGGCTCGTGAATAAATTCTATGGTGCTTTCAGCTTCTAGATTAGCGCGAGTCTGGGTAATTGGAGCTTCAGTAATATCTGAGTCTGCGATGCCACTACCAGATAAATTCTTTTGTTTATGTTGCTTGTTATGTATAGGACCTTTCGCGACATCATTTTTGTTTCGACCACGGCGTGAACGGTTTCTGGATTTTTCTGCCGGAGATCTCGTCTTTTCTATAGATTGCTTGGTTTCTTCATCAGTTTTATTGTTGGTGGGTTTAAACCAATTAAAAAATTTATCGATAAAGGAAGATTCCCTCGTCTTATCTTCTCGCAGCGGTGCAGGTTGAGCAGGTGTAACACCTTGAACGGCAGCTTTTTGCGGTATGGGTTTGGCTTTCTTATCAAATGTTGCTTGATCAGTGCTGTCCTCATTACTCTTTTCAACCATCCTATAGCTTGGTGTTGGTACCTCGCTCGATTTGATGTCTTCATGACGCAAGCGCGTGATGGTGTAATTCGGCGTTTCGATATGAATATTAGGAATTAAAACGATATCTATTTTTTGTTTGAGTTCAATATCATAAATTTCCGCGCGCTTTTCGTTTAATAAATACGTAGCAACATCCACGGGCAATTGAACATGAAGCGTATTGGTGTTTTCTTTTAAAGATTCTTCTTGAATGATACGCAGGATATGCAACGCTGATGAATCTGTGCCGCGTATGAAACCTGTACCGTTACAGCGCACGCATGAAATATAATTACCTTCCCCTAGCGAAGGGCGCAGACGCTGACGTGAAAGCTCTAATAAGCCAAAACGTGAAATCTTTCCAACTTGAATACGGGCTCTGTCTTGTCGAAGTGCTTCATGCAACCGTGCTTCAACATCACGTTGGTTGCGTTGAACATCCATATCGATAAAATCAATTACGATTAATCCGCCTAAATCACGCAATCTTAGTTGACGCGCAATTTCTTCGGCTGCTTCGAGATTGGTGTTTAAGGCTGTGTGCTCGATATCCAATCCTCGAATGGCGCGTGCAGAATTAACATCGACAGAAACCAATGCTTCGGTGTGATCAATCACTATAGAACCACCTGAAGGCAACGATACCTGACGTGAATAAGCCGTTTCAATTTGATGTTCAATCTGGAAGCGAGAAAACAAAGGAATATCGTCTTGATAATATTTCAAGCGATCCACATTGGCCGGCATGACGTGCGACATGAATTGACTGGCTTGCTCGAATATTTCTCGACTATCGATTAAAATTTCACCAATTTCGTGATTAAAGTAATCGCGAATCGCGCGGATAACCAAGCTACTTTCTTGATAAATGAGAAATACGCCGTCTTGATTATTCGCGGCCGTTTCAATAGCTGACCAAAGTTGTGTTAAATAATTTAAATCCCACTGTAGCTCCTCCGCGCTTCGGCCGATTCCAGCCGTTCTCGCAATGATGCTCATGCCTTCGGGAACCTGTAGCTGCGCAAGAACATCACGCAAATCATTACGCTCTTCACCGGTAATGCGACGCGATACACCACCGCTATTAGGATTGTTGGGAATTAAGACTAAATAACGGCCTGCAAGAGATATGTACGTGGTAAGTGCAGCGCCTTTGTTTCCACGCTCATCTTTATCGACTTGAACAATAAGTTGTTGTCCTTCATGCAAAAGCTCTTGCATGCGGGCGTTGTTAAAATCGACGTTCTCACCAAAACAGGACTGAGAGATTTCTTTAAAAGGCAGAAAGCCATGTCGTTCACATCCATAATCAACAAACACGGCCTCTAAGCCAGGTTCGATACGTGTAATTGCGGCTTTATAGATATTACTTTTTCTTTGTTCTTTACCAATGGATTCGATATCTAGGTCAATAAGTGTTTGACCGTTTACAATAGCAACGCGCAGCTCTTCGGGCTGTGTTGCGTTAAATAACATTCGTTTCATTTACAACAAACCTTGAGTATCTTAATTGTTAGTATACTGATAATAAATCCATTATCAGATTGATTCATTTTATTTATGTAGTTGTAACGAAGCTTTGTTGCAGTGTTCTTATTATGATTATTTTTTTTCAATTATTATTTGAATTTTTTTAAAAAAGATCGATTTTTTGGTTGATCGTATCTATTAATTTTTGTATTAACGAACTTTAAAAGTGATGGGCTTATTTTGTTAAGATTTTATTTAATCTTCCATAATCGTGATGATTATAATCTAAACCCCAATCAAATCCTTCAATGATTTAAGTTAGTTACACAAATATTTATTATGACTGTATGAATTATGTCATAAGCTATTAAATCGCTCTCAATTATTTAAATGAATTAAATAAGCAATAAAAAAATGTAAATCCTAAGGAATTATATATTTTTTAGATTGAATTGAATATTAGAATCGTAGTTTTTAGAAAATTAGTACTCTATATGTAAGAATCCTCAAGGTTGTTTACCGAGAGGTTGATTAGAATAAGCCTTGAGTATTTCATGAGGAGTAGCATTATTCAAACCTTTATGGGATTTCACAGTATCTGTTGTATGACCTCTGGAATGATTACGCAAACATTGAATTATTGCGTCATAATAATAGGAAGCTGTTGATTTAGAATAGGTATTTCTAGTCAATTTGTGAGAAAATGATTAAAAATACCCTGATTTCTTCACAATAAATCCGGAATTGAACTGAAAGGAGAAAATTGTGGCGTTTTGCAAAGATCTCCTCCTTATGAAATGCTTGCTGCTTATTTTAGTCAATCTCTCTGTAAACAAATCTGAGGTTTCTTACGCATTCATTCCATCTCTGTTATGTATATATTATACATGTATCATCTCATGAAGTTTTTCCATATTGAGAACATGAATTCTATGGCCTTCATAAGTGATAATTTTATGTTTCTTTAACTCATTCAATTCTCGTGTGACAGCTTCACGATGAGTGCCAATAAGGCAAGCTAACTCCTCATGTGTGGGCGTAAGTGAAATAATTGCTTCATTATTCGATATCTCTTCTCCCATTTGAGCAAGATGAAATAGTTTAGCGCGTATGCGGTTAGGTACTTTTAATGTTTCTGATTCAAAAATACGCTCTGTGAGTCGGCGAATTTGCGCGGTTAAACGTAACAAAATAGCATTGGAGAAATTGCGATTAGTATATATTAGCTCCAAAAAAGATGCTGAAGACATGGATGCTATCAAAGTTTTTTCTCTGGCAATGACAGTAGCTGAACGCGGTTGGTGATCGATTGCAGTTAATTCACCGAATATTTCACCTTGACAGAGATCACAAAGAATGACCTCCTTACCGTAAATTGAATAATAATTTACTCGCGCCTTACCATCGACAATTAAAAAAACGCTATTAGAATGGTCGTGGTATCGAACAATTTCTTCATCAGGTTGATAGCAATGCCAATGGCAGTTTTTTTCTATCGCTTGTAAATCGGGAATTGAAAAATCCTGAAATTCTTTTACAACTGACAGTAGTCGTAAAGCATCATCCGGAGGTAACATTCTTAAGCGCCATTTGAATTCACAGAATAACTACACTTAGTTATAAAAACTTACTAAAATGTGGCCACTAGCCTATTAGTAGATAACAAACTAGCTTTTAACATAAACTTCGTTGACATTATAAGACAAATCGAAGCCTTTGCAATACCATCCATTTTTAGTTTATTAGCAATAAATAGAACTGTCCGACTTTATAGAAAGAAACTTTTGTACTGTTGCTCCCAATTTGTGGATAAGTTTATACATTTACTTTTTAAATCAATCTGATTGACGATTTTTGCATGAGATTTTCAGAATTTGATGTAACCCGCCACACTTGTAAAAGTAATTTCCTGAAGCAGATAGATAAGTTAATTGACTGGAACTCGATAGAGAACGTAATCGCAGTCCATTATGCACCGGATTGCGATGTTGCGGGCCGACCAGTTTATTCGGGGTTGCTGTTGTTTAAGATGCTATTGGTCGGCATTTCGAACGGAGGCCTAAGCGATGAATCTGTAGAAGACATGGTGAACTCGAATCTCCACGTAATGCGGTTTGTTGTGGTTCAATAAAGTCGGATATCTTGTTAAGGTAGTAGGACAACTAATTAGCGAGGTGAAGGATGAAAGCATCAGTAAGGCGAAGGCTCTATTCAGAGCAATTTAAAAAGGAAGCGGTATCACTGGTTACAGAGCACGGCTACACCATAGTGCAAGCGGCTCAAGTGGTTGATACCGGTGAGAAGAATCTGCAACGATGAGTTAAGCAGCAAGATCAGGAAAGAAATGGTGAATGTCTGGATGCTGATGAACGTGCAGAATCGCAGCGTCTCAAGCGAGAGATAAAAGCACTGCGCATGGAGAAAGAAATTCTATAAAAAGTGAGCGGCATCGAGGCGCAAGAAATGAAGTGAAATATAGTTTCATCACACTCCTTATGAAATACTCACCGCTTATTTTAATCAACCTCTCTGTAAGCAACCCCGAGGGTTCTTACAACCCACACTTATCACTTCAATGCTATTGTTTCGAAAAACTATTATAACAGTCGGTTGGATGACCAAGATCGCAGCCGTGCAAAGGTCTCTCCTAATAAAAAAGCAAGAGATTGTAAATTTACAATCTCTTGCCGAGAGATAATTGCGATAAACAAGCTTTGGGAGTGTCTTTAATCGACTCCTCCGCCACTAGAAAAACGTTCGAAGTATTTTTTTATAATTTGCCAAGTTTTCATGTTTTCAGTATGTCGAAATACGACATAGTTAACTAAGCCATGCAAAATCATTGCTAGCAAAAGTCCTTCAAAAATCCCCAATTTATATACAGCTAGTGCACAAAATACCGCTAGCATCAACGCATATTGACCTTCGTGAGCAACATGCAATAATCCAGCAATCATTTTCCAGCCGGTAAAAATCATGATGATAGCTAAAGAGAACTTAGGAAGGTACTCTAAATATTGTGTATTTAATACAAAAAATAGAATAACAACACCAATAACTAACACGGAAAACTTAGTGTAAGCGCCTGCTAATTTATTGGTAGTACTTTTTGCTAAGCCATCCAAATTAGTCATGCCGCCAAAGAAACTTGCTCCCATATTGGAGATCCAAATAGCAAGCAAACTGTTATTCGTGTCGCACTTGCGTTTCAATGGATCGATTTTTTCAATCGCGGCATTACTCATAACCTGTTCTATGACATCGATGATCGCCAGCATTAGCGCGAAACCGATGACATGAAGCCAAGTAAATGCATCTTCGAGATGAGGAATAGGCAATGCCAATGAGAGTGGAACATCTTCCACGTATAACATAGGCATCGGGAAGAATTGCGCAATGACTACGCCCGCTATAATTAATGCAAAATAAGGTACGGCTGGTTGTTTTGCCTGATATTTACTAAACAAATATAAAAATAGCGCAAATCCTCCAAGTGATATCATTACCATTTGAATACGAGCAAGATTCCAGAATTCAACAGATACGGAATCCTTCGGTAATTCATAGGTCATGGCAAAAAAATTGAGCGCGATTTTTAAGCCTACCCCTGCTAGTAGACCTTCGATCATATAGCTCGGAACAGCTACTAAAATATATTTTTGTAGATTAAATTTCCAAATGACTGCTTGAATGAAAGCGGTCAAGAAAATAGCAAAAGCCATATTTTCCATGCCAAAGCTTGCAACGCCCATAGCTAGAACAGGAGCCAGACCTGCAGCAACACCTGGCGCACCAATATAATTTCCTGGTTTAATCCAAGCATTGATCCAACCAATGAAACAAGCAAAAACTACCGTGGCTAATGCAACTTTGATCGGATAATGTGACATCATCGCGATGCCAGCCGACAGAGGAATGGCCATGGCTCCGGTGATGATGCCACCTTGCAGATCGCGTACTAAATATTGTGATTGAAAAGCGGCCGAACCTAGTTTCTCCAAATGAAGACTGTTGTTTGGACTGTTTTGTGTGGTGTTATCGACTAAAATCGATTTTTCATTATGTGTTGTCATGCGCGCTTAAATTACTAAAAAGTTAATCGAAGGAATCAGTATTTGATTGAAGCCTGATCGAAAATTTCTCTACCAGTTAGTGGCTAAAGTCGTTTGTTAATAAACTTCAATGTAATGTTCGATCAGGCCTAACCATAACATTTTTTGTATTGTGGTTAAATGATGATTTGAACTGCGAATCGTATTCAGTTTGATAAAAAATAAATAAATTATATTTGATAACAATTAGATACCTGCGATAATTGTTGGAAATGCATTTGTGAATTTTTTGTGTAGGTGTTGTAAATTCACAAAAAATTCACAAATGCAGGGACAGGCTGTCGAAGAATTTTTTGGTGCTATTTACTGATGGCGTTGGATTCCAAGGATAATTTGACGTCTTTTTAAATTATTGAGAATTTCTATGCCACCTTGCATAGCTTCATCGGAATTTGAATGGTGCAGTTCAGTGATAATTTGTTGCAACAATTCTTCCCCAGTTTTATCCGTATTATTCGTCAATAACGCCATTAAACGTGCAGTGACATGGTTAATTTCCATGAAGCGAACATTAAAATCGCCATCACAAAAAACGATGATGTGAATGGGATTTTCATTAGGTTTCTGTGGTTGAAAATCAACGCTGATTTGATGTACAGGAAAACGATAATTGAGTGTCCAAGCGAGCGGTGAAATTACGGGTATACCTTTTAGCATATCTCCTTCGGAATCAAATTGTTTTGCATCAATTTCTGTATCTAACGTTGAGATTGCTAGTTCAATCCACTCATAATGAGCAAGTTCTTGCAGAAAAGGTGGATCATCAGGGTGAGCTTGACGTTCGTATTGCAAATATTTGAGAAACTCTCGCGGCATTTCGGGGAAAAGTGGCGTGTGCGCTCTATGATTGGCAAAATAATCGCGTATCAATGCGTGCCAATGTTGGTTTGATAAGATTTGCCGTAGGACCGGATAAGTATTGGCGATGAAATCTTCAACGTTGTTATAAAACAAATCGTTGTAGATTTTCATGCGACGCGGTTCTATATCTTTGAGGCGGGGATTTTTTTCAGGATCGCGGATATGGGCTGCGAAAGCATATTGCAGCGCAATGAAATCGCAGCAATTATTCTTGTCGTTGGTGGAGGCCACGATTGCATTCCTGCCAGTGCGATTGTTTGGTATGAATGATATCAATTTCATTCAGCAATTCTGGCAATGGCGGAAAATTAAAATCCCGCTCCAGTAGCGTAGGAGTGACGCCGAAACGTTCGTAAGCAATGTCCAATAACTGCCAGACCGGATCAATCACATCGGCACCGTGCGTATCGATAATCAGATCGTCAGCTTCGTTGTAATGTCCGGCGATATGGATATAACCAACGCGCTCGATAGGTAATTGCTGTAAAAAAGCCTTGGCATCGTAATTGTGATTGATGCTGTTGACATAAATATTATTGACATCAAGTAATAAATCACAATCTGCTTGTTGCAACACAGCATTCAAGAAATCGATTTCTTCCATTTCTTGACCTGGCGCTGCGTAATACGAAACATTTTCGATTGCGATACGTCGTTCAAGATGGTCTTGAACTTGTTTAATTCGATTGGCAACATAACTAACCGCTTGTTCGGTAAACGGGATGGGCATCAAATCATACAAATGTCCATCATCGCTGCAATAGCTCAAATGTTCACTGTAGTAGCGAATATTGTGTTGATGTAGGAATTTTTTTAATTTTTGTAAAAAAGCTTGATCGATTGGCATAGGGCCGCCAATCGATAGAGACAAACCGTGACAAATAAAGGGGTGCTGTTCAGTTAACGCACGGAGTTTTTTGCCAAAATAACCGCCCACACCAATCCAATTTTCCGGGGCGATTTCCCAGAAATTAACTTGATTGGTAGCATATTCGGAAAGCGAGCGTATAAACGCTCGCCGAAGCCCCAATCCTGCGCCATAAACAGGAAAATCTTTATTGTGCAACGCGATATTTGAATGAATTATTTTTTATTGCTGCCGCATTTGCCTTCACCACACTTACCTTCTTTCTCCGATTTCTTTTCACCACACTTACCTTCCATATTTTTTTTCATTTCGCCTTTGTTACCGCATTTGCCTTCGCCACATTTACCTTCCTGACCAGGTTTTTTATTGTCATGCTGGCTATCAGATGCAGGTTTTTCTGCAGCGTCTGCTTGTGCTAATTGCATATAGCCGCCAGATAATTCTTTCATGGCAAAAGGATTGCCATTGTTTGCTTCAGCGTTGACTGACAAACTACCTACCGTCAAAGTGGAGGCGAGGGCGGTACCTAATACGATCGAAACAGGTTTTGTAACTTTTTTAGACATACATTCTCCTTGGTGAAAATCTGTAAACGAGAGTTAGAATATTCGATCATAACGCTAAAAACAGCAGCGTGTTTTATTTTTTTGCTTGCATAACCTGCCATCGAGTAGCCATTCCTGCGATCATGTGGTCATCTACATGGCAGTGAAACAACCAATCACCTGCGGATCGAGGTGTCATGTCGACTGATATCATGCTCGCAGGCAGAATTTCAATCACATCCGTTCGCCGGCCTTGATTAAGCACGGTTTGTCCATGCCAATGTACGGTATGATTATCCGTTTCGTTGCCCAGCGCAACGAGGTGCCAGCGAACACGTTTGCCAATGGTTGTTTCATAGCCGGAAAGATTGCCAAAAATACGTCCATTGATGGTATGTTTCATACCGCTTTCTTCATCATTTTCTTCATTAAATATCATAAATAAAGCGGTAAATTCGTGATCTACGTCCCGGGGCGTTGGATTGGTCGTCGAACGTATTTTGTTTGCACGCGTCACAACAATCGTGCCAATCAAGCCGAGATTCGTTTCGTCTTCTGCCATCACATGCGAATGATACAGCCATACCACGGAGGACAAATCCTTTGGTCCAGGGCCTGCATCTTCATCAACCACCCAGGTATAAGTAAAACTTTTACCAGGAGCAATGCTGCCACCTTTACCCCCATCTGCACCTTCATTATCTTTATCATATTTCAAGCCGTGTGGGTGCATAGAAACGGGACGGTCTGTTTTATTGAGAAAATGAACTTTAAGCGTATCTCCAACTGCGGCGCGTAGCTGTGGTCCAAGGATTCCCATCCATTCTGGCTGTGGTAGCGGTTTTGAGTAACTTCCGTCGGAGTAGCCGATATAGCGGTATTTTGTATAGCTTAGAGTTTTCCCCCAAACATCTAAGCTATCATCGGGATGAATCAAGTTTTTATTGGAAGGAGCGTAATTCCAAGTTACTTTTTCAGCAGCAATCCAGTATTCTCGAACGGACGCCTGCACTGAGAGTGAACATAAGATTGTGAAGTTGAAAAATAAGAAGGCTAAGATTTTTCTAAAGCATTGGCGCATCATTTTTACATCAAATAAGTTTTCTTTAAAGGATGGATAACTACTCGGTAAATTCAAGAAAATACCTCAGTTTCTGTTGCCATGCATGTTAGCGCATGAATTCCTTGCTGGAAAGTGGCAATGGATGACCGATCGAGTAAAACACATAGCTTATCGAAAGATTCGCAATACTTTTTTACAACCAAAAATGCCTCATGGTCTACGCAATCCACTGGACAGATAATCATATCGGCTTTTTGTAAAAGTTGCAGTAAATGCTTAAAAGAAGTGTCATTAGCGTTGTTGTGAAATGACATAAACTGACCATCCAGTGCTTCAACGAGCTGGCCGTATTGAGGGTACAACTTAAGTTGACCGCCCACACATAGAACAGATTTTCCAAATAAATTCAATTTCTTGGTGTTTGTGTGTCCATTTGTAGCATTAGGTTGGATACTGTTTTTTGCTTTAATAATAGGCGCCCAATTACGATTATTATTGCAGTGATTGGCAGCTTTCTTGCTTTTTTGATTTTGAGGTTTTGAGTTTAGTCCAGATCTATATAATTGTTGATACCGAGATTTTTCTTTTTTTAGGGTCAGAAAAACGCTTTCTAATTTTCCGATAAGAAAAGCCAGAGTGGTATCTAATAATGTATGCTCGGAATCTTCAAAAGTAGGTGTGGCGCCGATTCCGGTTTGATTGATAAACGCGAGCTTTTTTAGCAATTTCATGATCATTCCTCCTGCATATGAATGCAGTAAAAAAGATTGGCTCGCTTACCCGGGAGGAATTAGGTTGGCTGGCTAAATAAGCTGCTAGAGAAGGAAGAGAACTCCAGCAGCGTCTGAAAATCTTACATCTGACTTTGTAACCAATTGGGGATACCGACTTTTTGCATCACGTCTAGTTGTGTTTCTAACCAATCGATATGCTCTTCGGTATCATCTAATATGTGTTCAAACAATTCGCGTGAAACAAAATCCTTTGCTTTTTCACAAGCCGCTATAGCTTTTAACAATGATTCTCTGGCATTAATTTCGAGCTTTAAATCGCAAGCAACACATTCCTGAGCGTTTTCGCCGATCAACAATTTGCCCAGATCTTGTAAATTAGGTAATCCTTCCAAAAAAAGAATTCGTTCGATCAGCTTGTCTGCGTGTTTCATTTCTTCACATGATTCTTCAAATTCATGTTTCCCTAGGCTATTAAATCCCCAGTTTTTATACATGCGGGCATGTAAAAAATACTGATTAATCGCAGTTAATTCGTGCAGTAATTGTTGATTTAAATGGCGGATTATCTCTTTATCACCTTTCATTGTTATCTCCTGACAGGTATAGCGTTTAAGCAAAAATACAAATTCATAAAAAAGAATAAGGTACTGATACGAATTGAAACCGAACATTCATTTTGCATAGACTAGCAATTTTTACAAAGCAAAAACATACTATGCATGTATAAATGAGTGCAACTCCTTTAATGATATACCTGATTTGAACTATAAATCTATGTGCTATTTATTCAGGATCAACTTTCCACCGCGAGTCCGACGTAAGGAATACTGTTCTCCTTTATGTCGTATCAATACGACGTCGCCATTGTTAAACAACCATTCACTGTCCAAAATTTTTCTAGTACCAATAACCTCTTGTTGATAAGAATTGAAATTTTCGTGATTTATTTGAGAAATATGTAAAGAATTCATGATTTATCTTAATTGTTAATGAGAATGATTATCATTATACATATATTTCTTTGAAATACAAATTTATGTTTGAAAATTTCTTTTTGACATTGATTCATTCTATGGGAGACATGCAGAGGTATTCGTTTAAACTCGTCATGAGTTGATACATCAAGTTCACTGTGGCAAGATAGAACCTTGATAAAAGCTTAGCTCAACAGCAGTAATAGAAGAAGCGAGTATTGATTTTCAACTATGTAAGCTCAATTAGGAATGAAATAACCTTGAACGAAAATATCACTCAAATCACTACCTATTTGGAGATGGTGCCATCTTGGGCAATTGCTTTATTTACTTTTGCGATAGTGGTCGGCATTTTTATAGAAATTATCAATCGTAAGCGGCGTTTTTATGCAATTGATAATTTTCGAAATACTATTGAAACAGAATTTGCGGCTTTGTATCCGAACCATAAAGTTTGGCCGAAGAACATTCAAGAATTTTTTGCTGCGCGCATGCCTGAAATGCACCATAATTTTGAAGTTTTGCGTTTATTCATTCCGCAAAAGCGTTTGCTGGAATACAACACCGATTGGAACAATTTTCGTGATTTTTGCCGCAATATTACCGACGAACAATGTGAAGCTAACGCATATAGACATCAAAAAACTGATCATGATCAACAAGTGCGCACTGAAGATCCGAAAGTAGTTTTTCACCGATTAATCGACAATTTGTTAAAACACACGCATATATAAATTTCATTTGAAACGCACTACACTTCGCTTTAATTATATTTTGCTGTGATGTCAAACCAATCCAAGCTAAGCAGCTCTGCGGTGGTTGTTCGTCCTGCCATGACCTACCATGAAGTAGGTAAATTTATCAATATCCCTTGGCGTATTTATGAAAATGATCCAATGTGGGTGCCGCCGTTACGCTTGGAACGTCGATTTCATTTATCCCATTTCAATCCCTATTCTAAACACGGTGATTGGCAACTCTGGATCGCGTACCAAGACGGACAACCGGTCGGACGCATTAGCGCGCAGATCGACAAGTTGCATCGCGAACGCTATGGTTTCGATACCGGTCATTTTGGTTTCATGGAATGTATCGATAATCACGAGGTTTTTGCAGCATTGGCGTTGCATGCGGAAGCGTGGCTAGCAGCTCGCGGCGTTCGTCATATCACCGGACCCTATAATTTTTCCATTAATCAAGAAGTCGGAATTTTGGTAGAGGGTTTCGACACACCGCCAATGATCATGATGACGCATTCAGCGCCTTGGTATGGAAAATTATTAGAAAGCCAAGGATATCTTCCTGCTAAAGATATGTTTGCATACAAAATTAACACAGCATTTGAATTTCCTCCGGTCATGCAGGCAGTGATCAAACGGTTTTCGAACAAAATAAAACTGCGTACGTTGAGGCGGAATCAACTGGCCCAAGAAATGGAAATACTTAGGGATATTTTTAATGATGCTTGGGTGGATAATTGGCGATTTATCCCATTCACGGAAGAAGAATTCGCTGAGTTGGGCAGTACGCTGAAATGGTTATTGCCCGATGAGTTTGTGCAAATTGCCGAGGTCGATGGTGTGCCAGCAGCATTCATGGTGGGATTGCCAAATATTAACGAAGCGTTATCCGAAATGAATGGGAATTTATTGCCTTTTGGTTGGATAAAGCTTATTAAACGCATTAAAAATAATGAATTAACGAGTGGCCGTATTCCGCTGATGGGAGTTCGCAAACAATATCAAAATACGCCATTAGGACTGGCTTTGGCCTGTTTGATCATTGATGCGCCGCGTCAGGCAGGAATCGCGTATGGTATCAAAGAAGTCGAGTTATCCTGGATACTGGAAGATAATTTACCCATGCGTCATATTCTTAAAAGTATTGGCAGTCAGGAATACAAGCGGTATCGTATTTATCAGAAAACTCTGTGATCACGCAAAATAATAATACCGATAAGCAATTTGCTGCCATCGTGTTAGCGGCTGACCGTACCGGCAAAGATCCGATCACACAGTATACGAATGCTGCTTGCAAAGCCTTTGCTAGTGTTGATGGTATCCCTATGGTGATTCGTGTTTTAAATGCTCTGCAAGCCTGTCCGCAAATTTCATCGATTATCCTATGCGGTCCTCCAGAAAAACTTCATCATCATTGTCCTGAATTAAAACAACGAATTGATTCAGGACAAGTGACTTGGATCCCCAATTTGGATTCACCTAGCCGCAGCGCAGATAGCGGTTTGAAACAAATACCGGATAACGTATCGGTATTGGTCACCACGGCTGATCATGCCTTGCTGACATCACAAATCGTACAGCAGTTTTTGCAGCAATCGATCGCGACAACGGCAGATGCAACCGTTGGAATTGTGCGGCAAGAACAAATTGCCGCTGCGTTTCCCGATTCGAAGCGCACAGTAATACGCTTACGAGATGGGGGATATTGTGGCTGTAACTTATTTGCTTTCACGCCAAACGGACGTAGTCTCGTTCAATTCTGGCGGCAGGCTGAAGATTTACGCAAAAAACCGTGGCAATTGATTGCACGAGTGCTGGGTTTTAAAACAGTATTTGCCTATTTGTTGGGAATCTTGACCCGAGAACAAGGAGTGGCGGCTGTGTCACAAAAATCGGGCGTAAATATTCAAACCATTGAACTGGATGATCCTCGTGCTGGAGTCGATGTGGATAAAGTGGAAGATTTGCAGCTTGCCGAAGCCATTCTCAAAAATGAAAAACAAACGCAATTGGTACAAGAATAGTTAGGGTTGTTAAAAAATTAACCAATATCTGTAGATTAGCTTACTGATTGATACTCTCGATGCATGAAACTGTTTGACCGCTATATCGCACGTGAAATATTGCTGCCTTTTATGGTGGTCATACTCATTCTGGCTGGGTTATTTGCCAGTTTCAGCAGCGCACGGCTGCTAGCAGGCGCTGTGACGGAATCGCTTGGAATTGCTGCGCTGTTTAAATTGGTTTTTCTCAAGACGCTGATTTCTTTGGAAGTGCTGATCGCCATTGCATTATATATTTCCATTATCATCGGATTGGGACGGTTGAATAAAGACCACGAACTAACGGTGCTTCGCTCGATCGGTATCAGCAATACGCGAATCGTGCTGGTTGTTTTGGCAGTGGCCATTCCGATTGGAATTATCAGTGGCATTTTGTCATCTTATGTTCGACCTTGGGCTTACGCAGAAAGCTATTTACTCGATGCGCAAGCCGAGGCTGAACTCAATATCAATCGCTTTCAAGCAGGCCGTTTTCACGGTAGCGAACGTTCCGGTCGGGTAATTTATGTCGGGGAAAAAAACGATACCGACAAGAATATGTCGCAGGTTTTTCACTATGTTCAAAATTCGCATACCAGTGAAATTGTCATTGCTAAACAGGCCTATCAAGTGCAGCCCACTTCATCGGAACAAAAACCTTACATACAGTTGAGCGATGGTGTCATCTATAAACTCAGCAAAGATGCCAGCGTGGATGATGTGATACGGTTTGAAAATATGACCTATTACATCGATAATGATTATGTATTGAGTTACCGCCGCAAAGCCGCTGCTACCCGTGACTTGTGGAAATCGGATCAACCACCCGACATTGCTGAGTTTCAGTGGCGCGTTTCACGTCCGCTAGCTACCATTTTGTTAGCCCTAATCGCGGTAACTTTTATTCGCATTTCACCGCGCCAAGACAAAACGGACAGCACTTATCTAGTCGCAGCGTTGCTGTTTGCGGGCTACTATAATTTGAGTGGATTAGCAAAAAATTGGGTCGCAAATGGTGTGGTTGGGAGCATTCCAGGAGTATGGTGGTTAGATGGTTTGATGATCATAGGACTTGGATGCTATGCATTTTTTGCGGGTTATCGTCAGCTTAGAGGTCGAACATGATCCTTTACCGTTACGTGCTTTTTCAAGTGCTATTAGGTTTTCTCATTGCTACCGCAATTTTATTGCCGCTGTTTAGTTTTTTTGATCTGCTCGATCAACTGGATGATGTCGGAAAAGGCACCTATCGCACCAAAGATGCTTTTTTTTATACCGCGATGCTGATGCCAAGGCGATTAATACAAATAGCACCATTTGTTGCTTTATTAGGCACAGTCATTGCGCTCGGTAAGTTGGCCGTTCATTCTGAACTGATTGCAATGCGTGTGTCCGGTCTTTCACCTAGCCGTATTAGTTTGGCGCCGTTAAGTGCAGGTGCGTTGATGTTATTGAGCATTGTCGCGTTGGAACAATTTGTTGCACCACAATTGCAACAGAAAGCCATCACCTATCGTGCGCTTGCGCTCAATTTGAGCGCGGAATTAGGAAGGAATTTGGGAATTTGGACGCGCAACGAACATAACATCATACGTATTGGAAAAGTACTGCATGCAAAATATGCGACCGGCATCGAAATTTTGCAATTTTCTCCAAGCGGTCATTTGGTTTCACATATTTTGGCTGAAGCAGCGAACATCATCGATGATGATATTTGGGAGTTGCAAAATGTAACAACGCGGACTTTCAAAGAGGATGAAATGTCTGTAGCGCATTTGAATTCTCTGAATTGGCGTTCTTTTTTACGGCCGGATGACATACGCACATTGACCAAACCGCCAGAAAGCTTATCGCCCATCGAACTGGCGAAACATACTGAATTTTTACGCACCACAGGGCAAGATTTTGATTCTTACCAACTGGCATTGTGGCGTAAATTGGGTAGTATCTTGATGACGTTAGCGATGGTATTGCTATCCATTCCGTTCGTATTTGGTTCTATTCGCACTGGTTTAAGTAACAAGCTGGTTTTTGCAGCGTTGATCGGCATAGGAGTTTATTTGCTCGACCAAATCATCGCCAATGCCGGATTGATTTTAAATATAAATCCAGCACTGATTGCGCTTGCTCCGAGCATTACCATGATTATTGTTGCGAATGCGTGGTTACGAAGAGTTTTCTAATGTAGAAGCAAACAGATAGCTTCTGTTACTATGCAGGCTTACCATTTTTAATAATGATAATTTTTGTGATTTTAATGTGTTAATGTGAGTTCTTAAATTAATTCAATGAAAACAGTATGCTAAAGGTTACCTACATTTATCTATTTGGTAACGGTGAACCCAAAATTTGGGGGCTAACCGGGCAGGAGCGTTTACGACGTATGCTCACAGCGCATTCCGGCATCGTATTGATGGAAAATGTTGAAAAAATACCTTCTGGCGCGCCCACTCTATTTTTGAATGCTAATTTTTTGTTTGATGGGCGCGTTCTTTCAGCTTTACTAGGGTTGGATAAAAAGGCGGCGCTGTATAGTGCCAATGGTTCTCCGGCTGCGATACGAACGGATGGCGATTATGCGCAACAACTGGTTAGGAATCTCAGTAAAGATTCTGAGCAAAATTACAGATTTGTACCAATAGCCATTCCGCATATCGGTTTAGATGATTTACACATTGATTATCAGCAAAATCTGAAAAAGAAAGATCCTCCTTATATTCTGCCCATCAGTGAAGCAAACCGTGAGTTACTCGAGCAGGAATTATTTTCTGGCTCTTATAAAGGGGTAACCGATTTCATCACCAAATGGGTATGGCCAAAACCGGCCTACTGGGCGACACATTATTGCGTGCGTAAAGGTTGGTCTCCGAATTACGTCACGTACCTCAGTATCATGCTTGCAATAACCGCAGGCTTAGCGTTTTGGGCTGGTTTTTTTGGTATCGGTTTGTTGATGGGATGGTTCATGACTTTCTTGGATACTGTCGATGGCAAATTGGCTCGCGTTACGGTCACTTCCAGCCGATTCGGTGATGTCATGGATCATGGTTTGGATATTATTCACCCACCGTTATGGTATCTAGCCTGGGGGGCTGGCTTGATCGGTACGCCGGATGCGATTCCCGGTTTTGAAATCTTGATGTTCTTGATGTTCCTGGGTTATATCGGTGGAAGATTATGCGAAGGTGTTTTTCAGTTTTCTTTGGCGTCGTTTGATATTTTTATCTGGCGCCGGCTAGATTCATTTAATCGATTGATTACTGCACGGCGAAATCCAAATTTGCTGCTACTGACTTTTTCATGGCTGATTGGGCAACCGGCATTGGGGCTTGCATTAGTGGTCGTATGGCATTTGATTTCAACCGGTGTATTGATTTGGCGTTTGATGGTTGCGTGGCTGACGAAACATAAAGAAGGCACGTTACGGTCTTGGTTGCAAGATATCGATCCTGCGCGTGACCGTGATCAATTGGCGGTGATGATTTTTACCCGTGCTCCGCTGGATTTAAGAAGTTTATCGACGAAATAATCGCATTGATAGCACTTGACTCCGCTAATCCATCCTTGCTATCGCAATGGATTGACCGATTAACAGCCGGTTCGGCCAAAATCGGTTGTTTATTCAATCCAAACGGCGGACAAGCACGCAAAAGATTACCCGAAATCCGGCAAGTGTTAGCACAAATTCCCGGCATTATGGTGCGTGAAGGCACTGATGCGGCGACGTTTAAAACTGCGCTGGAATCTTTGCTGCAAGCTGAAATCGATTTATTAGTGATTGTCGCCGGTGACGGCACTACCCATGCGATTCTTGCGCACTTATTCCGAATTTTTCCTGCTACTGATAATTGGCCTGTTTTAATGATCGTACCGGGCGGCACGACCAACATGACGCCGTTCGATCTCGGCATAACTGGAAAACCAGATCAAGTATTGCGTCGCCTGCAAACCTATCTAGCTAGGCCATCGTCAATCCAATTGCAAAAACGCTCGGCATTTTGTATCGAACAAGCCGGTATCGAAAAAATGTATGGCATGTTTTTCGCCGTGGGTTTGGTGGCACGCGGCGTGAAATTTTCTAGAAGCCCGGTTAAACAAGTGGGCATCACCGGCAATAGCTATACTTTCTTGATCATGCTGCATTCTGTGATAACCGCATTAATCGGTATTTTCACAGGGCGACATCACGCAGATTGGAAACCGGTCACGATGACACTCACAGAAACGGATGGAAAAATACACCAAGGTACTTTCTTGTTTGCTTTGATTAGTGCATCACACCGGATATTGTTAAACATGCGACCTTATTGGGGAAAAGAAGCGCTGCCTTTACATGTCACCTGGGTCAAACAACAACCCAAGCGGCTTTGGCGTTCGTTGTGGCCCTTATTAACGGGGCAAGGCGATAAACTAAAAGAATCCGATGGTTATTTCAGCCACAATATGCAGGAATTATCGCTTTCTCTGCATGATGAATACGTGGTCGACGGCGAATTGTATCGTTCCAATCACGCAAACGAGCCTTTGCGCATCTCCGCGACCGCTCCAATCACGTTTTTAGTGGTATAACGCAGGCATGAAAACCAATGATCCAATAACCAATAAAGAATTGCCAATCGAGTTGATCGACGAAGTGGCTGCGCAATGCAATACGCCGGTTTCTTCGGAGTTAGACTCGTTCGTCGCCGCTTTAATAGAACGCTTCCCTAATTCACTGGATGCGGTGCTGTTATATGGTTCGTGCTTGCATTCCCATTGTAGTTTGGAAGAAGGTATCGTCGATTTGTATGTATTGGTGGATGATTACAGTAACGTATATCCGCAGCAACGATTGCTGGCGTTGGGTAACGAATGGTTGCCACCGAATGTGTTTTATATCGAAGTACGGCACCAAGAAAAAACCTTGCGCGCGAAATACGCAGTCATTTCTACGGTGGATTTTGAATACAGTGCTCAGTTCTGGTTTCATTCCTATATCTGGGCACGTTTTGCGCAACCGTCACGGCTATTATTTGCACGAGATGACACGATTCGTTCGAGCATTTATCATGCGATCGCGCATTCGATCATCACCTTCCTAAAATCCGGCATTGCCGCGATTGAAACGGGTGTATTGAGTGTTGAAGAAATCTGGACACGGTGTTTGATGCTGACTTACGCCTCAGAATTACGCGCGGAGAAAGAAACCCGAGCGCGTCATCTGGCGCAAACCAATCTCATTGCATTTACTCGTTTAACACAAGCGGCAAGCCCAATGCTTACAACCCTCATACAGCAAAAAGAAGGCGTTGAAGAAGATCTTTACCAGTGTTTAACGACTCCCACAATGCAAAGACAAGCACAATGGCGTTGGCGGTTGCGCCGTTGGCAAGGCCGGATTTTATCGCTGCTGCGGTTAGGGAAAGCGGTGTTTACGTTCGCCAACGGCGTGGAATATGTCGTTTGGAAAATCGAGCGGCATGCCGGCGTGCGTGTTGAAATCACGCCGATGTTGCGCCGCCACCCGATTCTGCTGGGATTAGTCGCGTTGCGTCAATTGCTGCGCCGTGGTGTGTTGCGTTAATGATTGAAAACAACGTGACATTGAGTCACGGATTATTTTGCGTATACAATTTTTAGATACATTTTTTTGGAGATAACTCTATGAATCGTTCGTATCGTTTATTGATGGTTACCTTTATTGTCCTGTTAAGCGCTTGTTCCACCATGTATTTGGAAGGTTTGGAAAAAATCGGCATCCCAAAACGCGACGTGATGGTGCATCGCGTCGAGAAAGCGCGCGACACGCAAGAAGAAACGAAAGAACAATTCAAATCGGCGTTGGAACAATTTACCGCTGCCACCAATTTCAAAGGTGGCGATTTGGAAGACACCTATAAACGCTTGAACGATGCGTATGAAGAAAGCAAAGGTAAAGCCGACGAAGTAAAAGGCCGCATCGCCGATATCGAAAGCGTGTCGGAAGCGCTATTTGCCGAATGGAGGGAAGAGATTACCCAATACAGCAATCAGAGCATGAAACAAAGCAGTCAGCAAAAACTCGTGGCAACGCAAGCGCATTACAAACAATTGATCGCATCGATGAAACAAGCCGAAGCGAAAATTGAACCCGTGCTGCGAGTATTCCAAGATCAAGTCATGTTCCTCAAACATAACCTGAATGCCCGCGCGATTGCATCGCTCAAAGGTGAACTGGGCAACATCCGCTCCGATGTTTCCACCTTGGTTGCGTCGATGGAAAAATCCATCAACGAAGCGAATTCGTTTATTAAAACGATGGAGAATAAGTAGTTTCGACTATGTAGATTTGTGAGACGACCTCCTTTATGAGCACGCAATCTCCAGACGAATGGCCTGATGAGCTGTTTCACTATACGAATATCAACGGATTGAAGGGAATTCTGGAAACTCAAACGTTGTGGGCCACGCACTACGCTTATTTAAATGATTCACAAGAAATAAAGCACTTCTTTGAAGATGATTTATTTTTTAAAGAAATGTGCGCGGTTTATAAAGAAGCTTGTAACCAAAATCGTGATAATCACGAGCTAGAAGAAGAAATTAATAAAAAAGGCGGTATTGAGAATTTCGTTAGAGAATTAGTCAAAAAGCTTTTGTTAACGTTGAAAGAATTACTCATAGGCAAAGGTTCTAATGGAGAAGGTTTGATTGAGCCTTATGTCGCGTGTTTTTCTACTTCAACCGATAAGAATGTTACGGAACATGGACTATTAAGCCAGTGGAATCAATACGGGAGAGATCAAGGATATGCAATAGTGTTTAATACACGCAAAATGGTTACTTTAGTTAATTCTTTCGCAAATGAAATAGTCAAAAGAGAGCAAAGTGGATGCTCTTCTATCATGGGGAGCGTAGTCTATTCATCTGAAGAGGAACACTTTTTTCGAGAGTTTGGTAAAAATTTAACCAACATTAAGAAATTCTATTCCGATATTTTTAATAATGTAGATATCGAGCAAACACCCGAATTAAAGGAAGTTTTTTCCGATCTTTTATCTTGCGCTTGCCGTTACAAGCATTGGGGATTTTCGGAAGAAAAAGAAGTTCGTATTGTGATTATCCCAGTTAATAAAAACATGGAAAAGATTTTTCAGGCTGAAAACTGTTCTTTTACGAGAATGCCAATACACCTGAGAACAGATAAGGCAATTCCATATATCAAATTGTTTGAAAAATTAGAATCTCAACCCAATCCAATGAAACTTCTTCCCATTACCCGCATTATTGTCGGCCCATCTCCATCAACCGAAGAAAAAATAAAACGTATCAGATCAATTGAAATTTTTTTAGAACAGCTAGGGCTTGATGATATTAAAGTCACGGCGTCTGATATTCCTTTTTTGGGTTAAATAGAACGAATCCTCGCACAGTCGTCATCTTGGTTAATCACTTGAATTGATACAGTCTGAGGCCTTTGCGCGATTGTAATCAGAACTGATTAGCTTGATACCATAATGACCTTTTGAAACAATAGCATTGAAATGACGAAATGAGAGTTTACGAACTTGATGTTTCCCCCACGGTACCCGAAAAGTGAGTATTTTGAAGCAAATTGACCAGTTAATAGATTGGAATTCTGTGGAGAAAGTGATTGCAATGCACTATGCACCGGTTTTCGAAGCTGTGGGACTGCCAGTCTATTCTGGGTTGCTGCTGTTTATTCCGCCAGACATTCATATTCATGCTGACAAATCGTAACATCGCAACGTTCTAAAATCACTCGCTATTAAAAAGGACATTGAGGATAAAGCGACAAAAAAATCCACTAGGAACAAGGCAGTTGCAGTTCAATCGATTAATTACGAAAGTTCGTTATGTGGTATAACAAATTTTTAAATCTAAGTATTTTGGTTCAATGCCAAAATACTGCGTTACTGCAGTTTATTAGCAATTCAATAAAAAAACTCTAACATTATGAATAACCTAATTGACGATTCATATTACCGCCCGCCCGCATAAAAAAATCTAACTCTTCTCCACGAAGTTCAGTTTGCCATCTCGTATCAAGTTTTATTTCTTTGTTAGAAGCAAATCTAGTATTGTTTCCGCCTACTAAATGTCTTGTGACTTTAGTTAGGTCTAACATTGTCGGTTCAAATGGGAGATTTACGAAATGACATAATATCCGCCCTACATTTTCTGGGTTAGTCGCCAAATCTTCATATCGTATTTTTAGAAGGTTTTCTGCAGGGATAAATTTATCTAAAACAGGTAAAGCGCGACGGTAATAGTTTAACCAGCCCGCTATGCTTTCGGATTGAGTATATCCGCTCGAGCGCCGAGAAAAATAAACACCTCTTCCATCACGGATTAACAAGACAATTTTGATAATATTGGGCCATCTTTCATGCAGTTCAATTGCTTCACGAACATTTTTGGATGAATCTACTATTACCGACTTTCCCCAACTGCGTGAGATTTCATTATATAAAGCCATTTTATTATTTACAGCTTTAAGGAGTGAAGGTGGAATAGGTAGGTAATTACGTAAAAAACCAGGCAGCCTGTTTCTACCCTCGAGCCAGGCTTTCCGGAACTTTACTGCGAAGATAAAAAGATTAGTTTGCTGTGTGTAATCTATGTTGTCAAAAGCAATCGCATCCCATAAATTGAACTTATAGGGATCGGAAACGAGGTCAATTTGATGCGATTTTTTAAATGCATTAAAGATCTTTAACCATTCAGGGCAATTGCGCAAATTAGTTCCGCAACTACATTTATCATTTAAATTAACGCCTTTAGCCAAAAAATTTAATTCACCTAACGAGGCACACTGAGAATGCCCTCCCATAAACATATCCGTCAAAGTGGATCCACTCCTGGCGGCAGAACAAATATATAAAACTTGAAATTTATTCATCTCAGATTTTGTATTCTTATCTGAATCAAGCTTGATCATATAAATCCCGTTTTGTTTGATAGTGTATGTTTAAAATTGAACGCTACAGTTCAAATCGTAATTAATAGTACTTTGAATGCTCACGCCATGAACGACAATTCAAAGTTATTTATTAACTTTGCTTGAGAATTAATTGAGGAGATGCGACTTTAATGAATCTAGACCAATAGATCGCTTGTCCAAGCATAAGCATCATAAGAAATTGAGTGGGAATAGATAATAAATGAAAACTGCCATATGGCAAGGTAATGATTAACATTACTAGGTTAATTGATCCTACTCTAAGTAACGTTCGATGAATCGGGGGAATAGATTCGTTTTTTGCAGCGTCGGCCGAAGTCTTCGCCCCAAAAATGAGTATCATAAGAAAAATTAAATGGCCTATAATTCCAGTTTCCCACAGTAATATAACGGAGCTAGTCTTACTAATTCTGTGTTCGTAGCGCTGTGCTATTTCGCCTACTCGAAATTTAGTCGCATGAACTGCACCAATTCCATGACCAAATAATACGTTATGTATTTCTCCGCGGTTTACGTTGCTATCCCACCAATTAATTAAAAGAGTTGCTTTTCCTACGTGAGCGCTATCTTCACCTGCTTTAGGAGTAAGCGCGCTTAAAATTGAATCATAAGCTGTACTAATCTGAGTATTATTTTTGAAAGTGACGCTACCTTCATAATGGATGTTTTTATATGCTGAAAGAATTCCTACCACTAACAAAAATACCGCGACGATGGCAATTATCGACTCAACTGGTTTCTTAAAAATCTCTTTGCGGTAATAAATACAAATTGGAACGGGTAATAACATAACCATCGCTTTCACTTCGGCGAGAAGTAGCGTGGCAATTCCACTAATTACGATCCATAATATCCACAGGGATTGAAAACGATGCTCACGCCATAAGGCGATGCCTGTCAACATTGCAATGAGAAGCATCATAGCCATACCTGCACTATCTCCACCGCCATCAATGTTTCCTTGAAAAGTTCCAATGACTGCATCCCAAGGTGACATCCGATGATCTTTCTTGGCAACATAAAAATACTGATACAGTGCCATAGGCAGTTGTAAGGAAGCCACTATCAAAAGAGCTTTCCATAGTTTTACAAAATGTTCACTTTGAATTAAACCAAATCCAAAAACCAACATAAGCGGCCACATGAAAAAATAGTGACGTGAAGCATTAATGATATCACCCAACTGAGATTGATTAACAATGCCAGAAAAAATCGCAAAAGAAATAAAGGATATGGGCAAAAATAAGTTTGCAGAAAACTGTGTCGATAAAACATTTGATCTACTGCGTAACAAATTGAATATCACAGGTAATATCAGTGCGGCATTGATTAAAACCGTTAACCACTGTATTTGAGTAAATCTAATTAAGTAGGCACTAGGTCCTGTAATTAAAAATGCAGCCCAAAATATTAACCATACAGTCCATATTGGAGGAACGATCAAAATAAACAGAGCACCATATATGGCAAGTAGTGCGATCATTAAATACAAATTTTCGTAAGCGGCCAATACTCCACTTGTTACCGATAGAAATAAAACAGCCAACAGCATAATCGATGTAAATATTATGTTTGATTGTGCATGATTGTCCTGAGGCAAAGTAAGAGTAGGAAATTTCATATTCTAAATTGAGTAGGTATTCCAAAAATGATAAGTTTCGAGTTGTAACAATAATTAAGCTGACTTAAAAACACCAATAAGCCGCGTTCTATCTTTTTTTTGTAATGCGGCAAGTAGTTCTCGAATAAAAAAATCTTGCATTTTGTATGCCTTATTGAGATCACGATCTATCGAAGATATTCTTACCAACATCCCATCTGGTACACTTCCAGTCAATCCATATCGCAATTGTTGTATTTTTTGTTCCAAGCCTGGCATCACGGCCCTATTTCCAACGGTTACCCAATAAGTGATTGGTTCATTCCGATTACCTTTCGAAGCTACTAATCGTTTAGTTGGCAAATCTCCAAAATTAGTACTTAATTGATTAGATAACTTTTTTGAAATTTCAAAACCTTGCGAGTAATAACACACTTCAGGTTTATGGATTGCCAAATTGTCACCTTGATCGCCTCCGTAAGCGATAGAAAGCATGATGCGATCACCATGGGAATTAATATAAGTTCTTGTTAGTGTTTGATTATATATTCTATTAAGTTTATTCTGGGTTTCTGGATCGACTTGAAGAGGCGTTATAGATCGATCGATTTTCCATTCGCTAAATTGCGAAGGAATCATTAATTCGAGATCAATTTTTTCTTGCTGATCAGCAATTTTTTTTGTTGGGGTTAAAGCAAGTGTCAAGGCCGCCGAAGATGCCATTAATGCACCCAGAAAAACACTCGTTAACATCGTTTTTTTCACTAACTTCCCCTTCAAAAATCGCAAAGATGATAACTGCATTAAGTTTTTGCTATGAACTAGGTTGCAATAGTTCTTTATTGTTATTTCTGTTATTTACAAAATATTGTAATAACCCATCCACAATAAGAATGAGTATCAATGCACTAACAAACAAAACTAATCCAGCAAAATCATGTAAAAATCCCTGGCCGGCAGAGTCTCCAAAATGATAGGTAATAAGAGTAAGAACGATGACTCGAATAACGTTTGCAGAAAAAGAGATTGGCACGATTAAAATTGCTAAAGCGACATTTCTGAACACCGATGTGTGATGCACAAGATTTAAATAAAACAATCCGAGTGCTTCAAGGGTTAGTAAAGTTTGTAAACCTGCGCAAGCATCTGCCACCAGAAGCTGATATTGACCTACCTGCAGAATAACGCCATTTCTCGCTATAGGATAATCGGAGAAAAATAGGATTTGTTCGGCGACATAGGAAACAGCCATTTTCATCGGCATAGTTAAAACACTAACGACAGAGCCTGGTAGCGGAATCATAAACAGCAAAAAAAATAAAGGAAACCACATCACTTTTAGAGCAGAGAATCCCCGCTTAATTAATAACGCGCCGGAAAGCAATAAAATAAAAGAACCTATCTCAAATAATAATATTTGTTGAGAACGTCCAATGATATAACCTAACAGGCCAAGAAAAAAAAAGATCCATCCAAAATTAGAGTTAGATTGGTTATGGCTTATTATTAACATGCTAGACCAGCGACGACCTATTAACCAAAGCGATAATAGTAGAATGATTGGACCATGTGCCTGATCTTCATTGGCCCACAATCCTGTTGCAAGACTATAGAACGTAGGTATAAATAAAATTAAAAAGCCTACAGCCAACGGCCACCAGTCAAAAACATCTGATTCGGAATCCCAAAATAGAAGTTTAGACATGGTGATCGCCTAAAAATCAATTAATACGGACCCTATTACTTCTGCACCACTGCGTTTAATTTGTTCATTCATCACATTGATATCATTTATTCGAGTATCGTTTTCATGGACGACAACTAGTGTTCCACCAATACGGGAAGTAACTGTTAATGCATCCACTCCACTTGAGAACGCCAAAGTATCATAAAGAATGACATCGAACTGTTTAGCCAATTGATTATTTAATTCGTCGAACGAAGGACGATTCAGAAGTTCCAAAGGATTGGGAGGAAGCGTTCCTGCGGGTAAAACAGACAAATCGATAAAAGAATCTATGCGCGAGATAACTTCAAAGATATTGGCCCGGCCTGCCAGTACATCAGATAATCCCCGCTTATTTTTTAGATTAAAAATCTCATGTTGTTGTGGACAACGCAAATTGGCATCAACTAATAACGTTCTTTCTCCAAGCTGAGAAAATACTACCGCCAGATTGGCTGTAAACAGACTCATTCCATCATTGGGGTTACAACCTACTACCGTTAAGGCTTTACGGCCCGTTGAGAACCAGCGCAATACCAATTGACTGCGGATAGCACGAAAAATTTCTACTTGATTACCAAAAGGTTGATAAGCTACAACCAAACCAGGAGAGTGACTTCCTTCACCAGGTAAAAGATAGGGATAATCAAATTGCTGAGCTAATACCTGTTGAATATCAGCTTCGGTAACGAACCCCAATTTAAGCGCAGCTTCCCCAAAAAGAAGCCCGCTTTCTTTTTGCAAGTGGAGTATTCTTTCTGCTTCAATAGGTGTAATCTTGCCTGAATCGAGCAAAATATGCCCAATACTGAATTTTTTTATAGGCGTGTCATTCATTTTAACAAAATTACTCCCGTTTATATTGGACGTTTCTGAAGAACCAAAATTATTCATTCGTAATTCCCTACTTGGAAGTTAAATTACGTGCTTGAAATAAATTCGGTAGAAAATTGAGTTTAGATTTCTTTGGTTTTTCTTTCCCCCATTTAATCACACCAAAAACCGGCGCTTGGAATGCGCTAACCAAATCTTCTGCTGACCGCACGCGTTGATCCATCATTTCAATAATTAAACCAATACCTAAACCTAGTAAAGTGCCTAAAAACAGAGAAACCAAGACATTTAATAAAACTTTAGGGCTATCAGGCTTATCCGGAATCTTAGCGCTATCCAATATAGAAATAGTGGATAAATCAGATTTTCCTTCTAGATCACTCTGATTTAAACGTTGCATAGCGCTATTGTACGCTAGCTGTGCACCCTCAACTTCTCGTGTTAATAGTGACAACTCATCTCTCGCGCGATTTAACGATAATACTTTACTTTTTTGCTCTTCAAGCGAAGTTTTTAATTCTTCTATAAGGTTTTTAGAATTTTTATTGGCAAACTTGAGATGTTGATTTAATTCAGATCTCAATTTACCTACTTCAGCGCTTGCACCTCTATAACTAGGATGATTGCGACCATATTTCTGAGCGATTTCAGAAAACTTTGACTCTGCCTGAGACAATTGTACCTTTAAATTAGTAATAATCGGATCTCTCAAAATAGACGTAGAATCATCTTCACTACTATTTCCCCCTATCAACCCGGATTGAGCATTTACCAATTGCGTAGATAGGTCGTTTAAGCGTTTAGTTTCAACATCTAAACGAAGATCGACATCAATAATGCCTTTTTCATCTCGATATTGGGTTAGTTTCTTCTGTGCGATTTCCACTTTGCTACGAAGCTCATTCAACTGCTCGGTAAAATAGCTGGCCGCCTTTTGAGAAGGCTCTGCTGTTAAACGAACGTTTATTTCCTGATATGCCTCTGCAAAAGCATTTGCAACCATTGACGCAAATTGAGCATCGGTACTCGTATAACTGATATGAAGTACAGTGCTGTCGCGTGCAACATCGATATTCAAATTTTTGATTAAAGAGTTTGCTAGCCAATCTCGAATATCGAGATTACTTTCACTCTTTTCATAATAAAATTTTGTAATATCGCTGTGATCAAGTTTTAATCGATCTACGACCATTAATGCTGTTTTGGAGCTTCTAATTACGTCCAGTTGTGTCGCCAAATGACTTGCCATCATAGGCGCTGTTAGCGTTACACCCGATACTGGGTCCGGTCCTTTGTTGGTTACTAACACTGTAGCTGTCGCTTTGTAATTATTGGGTAACAGCAAACTCACGATCAAAGTAGTCATGACTGTAACCAACAAAGTGAAAATAATAATCTTCCAGCGAGCTTTTAGAATCAAAAAAAATCGGTAGTAATTCATTTTAGGATCTCATTTACACTGAAATAGTTACAATTCAATTAGCGGCAAAACAAATCTTATTTATATTGCCACTCGTTTACTTGTTTGTTTTTAGAAAAGACTTTCTTTGATGTAGATGACATCATCTGGCTGTATCAAATCATTGGGTTTAACATCCAATATTTCTAGTTTGCCAGTAGAATCGCGACGCTGAATTCTCAATCCGCGCTCAGTTCCTCTTGGATTTAATCCGCCACCTACAGATAGCCCCTGGATGACACTCATATTGCGTTCCAACCGATAGGTTCCAGCCCGTTGAACTTCACCATATATATAGAATCGCGGCGCTCTTTCCACATAAATTAAATCATCACTTTTAACAGTTAAATTACCTGCCAAATCATTTGATCGAATCATTTCCAGGATATCAACAGTCTGCTTAGTCCATTTGTTTCCTTCCGAACGAATCAATGTAACAACCTCACCACCTTCAGGAAGAACGCCTCCTGCCATAGCGAGTATATCTGTCAAGTTTCGTCTACCTTCAATTGGATAACGCCCCTGGTTACGTACATTTCCAAGTACAGACACCATTTGACTTTGAAGTGAGGAAGTCAAGATATTAACTTGCGGATTACGCAGAAGATCTCGGCTTTCAAGCATCTTTACAATTTTCCTTTCTGCAGCAGAGGGCGTTAATCCTTCAACCAATACCTCACCAATCAGTGGAAAAGTTATATTGCCTGTATCGTTTACTTTTGTTTCAGTAGTTAAATCAGGGTGACCAAATACAACAATTTTGATTAAATCCCCAGGACTCAGTACCCCATTTTTAGCACTTGCAGCAGCAAACAAACCGTTATTACATAAACTAAAAAGTAAAAAAAACATCATTAGATGCAATTTAATTCCATCATTAAAACGTAACATGTTTGTATGCCCCCATTAAATATGTTTAATATATATTGTAAATGTTAATAAAAATTTATTTCTTATTTCAATAATGAACTTTATTTAAAGTCCATCATGCCACGTTCAATTGTTCGGTTAGTTGGCAATGAATCTGACGAATGTAAGATATCATCGTTTTTATCAAGAGCTTTAGATTCTACATCAGGCTGTATTGACTCCATACCAGTGTCGTCATCTTTTATATTTGAGTTTGAAGATTTTGACGATTTAGTACCTAAATATTCTATTTTTGCGGATGAACGCAATCGCTTAACTTCTTCTTCTATCGCTTGTTTATATTTTTGGTTAATCAAGAATTTTTCTATCTGACGAGCAGAAAATTCATGCTTTAATGGACTATCCTTAATCGAATTAATAGAGACTAATAAACTATTCCCTTGTTCTTGTGTAACAAAGATATGGTTTTTCCCCTTTTCAAGCATACTATCCGCCATGTCAGATGGCAAATCAGCAGTAGTGCGTGATGCGAGAGTACGAGTGTGCTTTATATTATTTTTATCCAACCAAGTAGTTATTTCATCAATAGATTTTGATGCATCCAATAAGCTTTTAAGTTCACTGTTAAAATCATTTGTGGCAATTCGAACAATTGTTAGATCCAATTGCTTACGCTTCTCAAAATATAGTGGATGGCTCTGATAATACTCATCGATTTCTGTTTTAGACGGCTTATCAAGTTTACTGGTAACGCGATTGAGGTATGCCTGCGCAATAACTTGGGCATTGGCTCGATCTCGAGCTTGCATAACTTCAGGGGTACGATCAAGCTTAGTGCGTATAGCTTCATCGACAATTAATTGACGCGCAATCAGCGATTCCAATATTTGCTTACTAGCGCTCTCAAGTTGATCTGCACGAACACCAGATCTCGCAAGTTCCTCATTGAGTTGAAGCATGGTTATCTCATTTCCATCTACACTGACTAAAGCCTGACCAGGTTTATTTTTTTTGTCACCGCTACAAGCCAATAACAAAGCTACAATGATTAATGATAATCCAATTAGCTTTAATAGTTTAGGTGTCCGCATTAGGAAATCCTTAATATTTAACACGTAAATAATTTTGAAAATTGCAACAAACTCAAATGCATTAATATTTTTTGTCAGCAATCCAATCTAATAACTAACAATGAACAAATCGTAAGAATCCAGAATTAGCATTAATTAGAATTATATTTAGCGATTGATTATAGACTTCCTAGGAAAAAGGGATAACCTTGAAAAGATGTTTTTATGTATAGCATTTCTTTAAATTAATTTCATTTTTTATCTTAAATTGAAGTAGTTTTTAGCATTTTACAATAATTGGCACTTCATGAACGATAAGATGTGTGCTATAAAAAATGAATTTCATTGTAATAATTTCTATTCATTCCCACTCTATCGTTGCTGGTGGTTTTCCTGAAATGTCATACACCACGCGATTAATGCCGCGAATCTCGTTGATGATCCGATTGGAAACTCTATTGAGTAACGAATATGGTAGCTCTGCCCAGTTAGCGGTCATAAAATCTTGTGTTTGCACAGCGCGTAATGCAATCACATATTCATAGGTGCGGCCATCACCCATCACGCCCACTGATTTGATTGGCAAGAAAACCGCAAATGCTTGTGCAGTTTTTTCATACCACCCCGACTGCTGCAACTCTTGGATGAAAATATGATCGGCTTGCCGCAGTAATTCAGCGTATTCATATTTGACCTCACCGAGAATCCGCACCCCCAATCCTGGTCCAGGAAATGGATGGCGAAACACCATCTCATGTGGCAAACCCAATGCCAAACCAAGTTCGCGTACTTCATCCTTGAATAATTCACGCAAGGGCTCCAGCAACCGTAAATGCAGTGTTTCTGGTAGTCCACCGACATTATGATGCGATTTTATTTTATGTGCTTTTTTCGTTTTACTACTGGCCGATTCAATCACGTCAGGGTAAATGGTTCCTTGCGCAAGCCACTTGGCGTCTTTAATTTTCTCCGCTTCTCGCTGAAAAACCTCCACAAATTCACGGCCAATCACACGACGCTTATTTTCTGGATCAGTGACTCCTTGCAAACTGCGATAGAAATCTCGACTGGCATCAATATGAATAACTTTCATCGTGAAGTGATGAGTAAAGGTCTCCATCACTTGCTTAGCTTCATGTGCGCGCAGTAGTCCATTATCGACAAATACACACGTTAATTGTTCGCCAATTGCACGGTGAATCAATGCTGCAGCGACCGATGAATCCACACCTCCGGACAATCCCAAAATGACTTGGTCGCTACCTACAGTGGCACGAATTTTTTTGATTGCTTCATCAACATAGTCCAGCATTTTCCAATCATGGCCAATGCCGCAAATATCATGCACAAATCGCTCGAGAATGCTTTTCCCTTGAAAGGTATGTGTTACTTCGGGATGGAATTGAATGCCATAAAAACGTCGTTGGTCGTCCGCCATTGCGGCGATCGGGGTAGCATTATTACGCGCCATAACAGTGAATCCATCGGGTAGCGAAACCACCGAATCACCATGACTCATCCAAACATCTAAAAGATTATGCCCATCTACACTCGTTCGATCATTGATACCATGAAATAGCAAGCCATCTTGCGTCGTTTCTATTTCTGCATAACCAAATTCCCGCACTTGCGCATTTTGTACCACTCCTCCGAGTTGTGAAGCCATGGTTTGCATGCCATAGCAAATACCCAATACAGGGACATTGAGCTCGAACACAATTTTTGGCGCACGCGGTGTAATTTCTTCGGTGACCGAAGCGGGACCGCCGGATAAGATGATGCCATCCGGTGCAAATGCTGTAATGAATGCTTCACTTACATCATAGGGATGCAATTCACAATACACGTTGCTTTCGCGAATACGCCGAGCAATCAGTTGGGTGTATTGAGAGCCAAAGTCAAGAATCAGTATTTTTTGATGCATCACAGTTGATCGTTATTTAATCTGATAATTAGGCGCTTCTTTGGTGATCTGGACATCATGCACGTGAGATTCGCGCATGCCCGCAGAAGTAATTTCGACAAATTCTGCTTTATCGTGCATATCGGCAATCGTTTGACATCCCAAATACCCCATGCTTGAGCGCACTCCACCGATCAGTTGATGAATGACAGAGGAAATATTTCCTTTAAACGGTACACGGCCTTCGACGCCCTCGGGTACTAATTTATCATTATTTTTTTGTTCTTTTTCCTGGAAATAGCGATCACTCGAACCTTGCTGCATTGCGGATAAAGAACCCATACCTCGATAGGTTTTATAGGCTCTACCTTGGAATAATTCAATTTCGCCTGGAGCTTCGGCAGTTCCTGCAAACAATCCTCCTAGCATGACGGTATTGGCCCCGGCAGCGATGGCTTTTGCAATATCACCGGAATAGCGGATGCCACCATCTGCAATGGTTGGAATCCCACTACCCCTGAGCGCTTCCGATACATTATGAATTGCCGTGATTTGTGGAACACCCACGCCAGCCACAATACGTGTAGTACAAATAGATCCCGGACCGATGCCCACTTTAACTGCGTCGGCGCCGCTATCAACCAATGCTCTCGCTGCAGAAGCAGTGGCAACATTACCTCCGACCACTTGCAGTTTAGGAAATTTCTTTTTTAACCAGGCGATACGATCCAGAACACTCTGTGAGTGTCCATGCGCTGTATCGACAACAATCACATCGACGCCTGCTTTGACTAACGCGGTAGCACGTTCATTGCTGCCTTCACCTACGCCAATCGCCGCTCCGACGCGTAGGCGCCCTTGTTCATCCTTGTTAGCTGAGGGATATTCCGATGTTTTAACAATATCTTTTACTGTAATCAAACCACATAACTCAAATTTATCATTAACCACCAGCAAACGCTCTAGCCGATGTTTATGCAATAGTTCCAACACCTTCTCGCGCGCGGTATCTTCTTTCACCGTCACTAAGCGACTTTTAGGTGTCATGATATGTTTGATCGTCTGATCCAGATTATTTTCAAAACGCAGATCACGATTGGTCACAATCCCGACTACTTTTTTTCCTTTTACCACCGGTAATCCAGAAATTTTGTGTCGACGAATCAATTCCAATACCTCACGTACCGTCATTTCAGAATTGATCGTAATAGGGTCCTTAACAACGCCGCTTTCAAAACGCTTGACTTGCGCAACATGCATTGCTTGCGCTTCGATGGACATATTTTTGTGGACAATACCGATCCCGCCTTCTTGTGCAATTGCAATCGCCAGTGGTGCTTCGGTTACGGTATCCATAGCCGCTGATATCAGGGGCATATTGAGCGTAATGCCTGCTGTTAATTGCGTAACCAAACTCACATCACGTGGCAGAACAGTCGAATGAGCAGGAATCAGTAGAACATCATCAAAAGTAAGGGCTTTTTCAGTCAACCGCATAACATGGCAATCCTTGGCAAAGCGACATTATAGCCAAAAAATGCCTTAATTCGCGTTTAGAATTCTGCATATTTCACGGTATTATGATTTAATGTCAAAAATCTTCGGTAAATACAGTGGAACTGATTAAACTAACCTTTAGCAGGAGAGTGCCGGTGAAATTATTTGTATTAATAGGATTCCTAATTGCAATGCTGCTATCCATTCCTCAGGCACTTGCGCAAGTATACAAATGGGTCGATGAACACGGAAAAACTCAATATACCGACCGTCCTCCTCCTCCAGGAGTTGCTACAGAAAAAAAACGCTTTAACACCAAAGGAGGAACTCCTTCATCTTCCGGCGCTAGTGGGACTAATCAGCCTCAAAGCTTATCGGAAGCCAGGGAGGCACTCGACAAACGTCAAGTAGAACGTAAAGAAGAACAATCAAAGCAACAATCCAAGGCAGAAGAAGACAAAAAGAAATGTATCGAAGCGCAAACTCGTCTACGCATGTATACCGAGTCTCCTCGTTTAACCGTTCCGGACGGGGCAGGTGGAATTGCCTATGTTGATGACAACGAACGGCAAAAGAAAATCGACCAAGCGACTAAAGAGATTGCCACACTTTGTAAAAAATAAATGTAATCGATTAAATCAAACCAATGACAATTTTTACAAAACTATTCGTTCTGACAGTTATTTTTTTGTTGTTGCTCGGTAATGTTTTAAACGTATTCGCAACAAACAGCGCGTCTGTTGTCACTTCTATCGCGGATAATACTCAAATACATCAAAATGAAAAAACACCCTTGGTATTTTCTGGACAACATTGGCAAATAAAACCTAACGAAAATATTTTTCAGATCGCACAATTAATCTATCCCAATAATTTGACCGCACGTAAGAGTCTTGTTCGCGCAATCATCCGAACCAATCCGCAATTGTTTCCTGGTAGGACATATCAACCGATAGCGACTGGTGCGGTTGTTTATATACCGGATTTGAGAACCATTGGTAGCTACGCTAAGCCTATTCACAAAAAACAAAACAAGCCTGTCCGTGGCATTTCTCGTTCAAATTCATCTTCCAATGGTGCTCACAATCCAACGTCAACTATCGAACATAATGACGGATTTGTGCAACGACTATTGCATTTGGAACAGGGCGCTGAAAATAGCACGAATGACTTACATAAACTCAATCAGCACATTGATACGCTTGCTGCGCAAATCGCCACTCTGCAACTTGCTGCGCAAATCGCCACTCTGCAACTTGCTGCGCAAACTATTAATGTAAATCCAAATACTGAGTCTGTTGCAATTAAAGAAACTGAGAATTTCAATGCCGTTGCGGCTACAGATTCAACACAATCACTCGAAAAGAATGTTTCTTCTGTTTTGCCAGCGGAAACTTTGACAAATACAGTCCCCGTGATTGAATCTGAGTCTGAAACTGAATATTTCGTTGGATCGTTTATCGATACAAATCTACTTTTGCTAGCAGGTTTATTACTCGCATTGCTATTTGCAATCTTATTATTACGCCGGTACCGTGGCACTAAGAACAGACATCCCCAAACTGAATACGATGTAACCGATATTCAGCCGATTGAACGTCACGGTTTGTATGGCCTTTTTAAGAAAAAGGATAAGCTCAACGATGATATGCAACACACAGAGCACGCAGCAACTCAATCCACCGATATGGCTCTGCTGGCACGCGAAATGATTCAACGCGGTGAATCGCGACATGCTGCGATACAATTTCTGCAAAAGCAATTAGCCATTGATCGTCTTGATGTTCATGGTTGGCTGCAGTTATTCGAACTGTTGTATCAATCTGGCAATAAAACCGATTTCAAAAAAAATGCCCGGCGCTTCAAAAGGCTTAATGAATTCCCTGATATCTGGGCGCAAATACAAGCTTTGGGTAATCGTCTCGAGCCAAATGAACCGTTGTACTTCGATGATCAGAAACGTCAAGAAAAATTTTTCTCAGACGCATCATCTTCTTCCTTTGAATAATACAGACCTTTGCACGGTTACAATCTTGGTCGTCCAGTCAATAGTTACAATAGCTTTTTAAAACAGTAACATTGAAGTGATAGATATGAGTTTTCAGAACTTGGTGTAACCCCCTCGCACGCTGAAAAAGAATTTCTTGAAGCAGATAGATCAGTAATACACTGGAGCTCGATAGAGAAAGCAATCGCAGTCCATTATGTGCCGGTACCGGATGCTGCAGGGCGGCCGGCTTATTTGGGATTATTGATGTTTAAGATGCTACTGGTTGGAATCTGGAACGATGGTATAAGCGATGAATCGTTGGAAGATATGGAGAACTCGAATCTCCACGTCAGAAGTCATGAAGTAGTCCGTACAGTAACCGATGAATACTGATAAAACCTTCAACACAGGAGATGATCTTGCTGAATCACTTCAAACAACATTTTGTGCTCTGGTTTGTTTTTATCGTCACCATCATTTGGATCATCAACACATTTATCCTAGATGATCACGTTGAACGCCACGAGCTGCAAGATGATTCGGTGATTGTAGTGCTAGGACAAGAAAAGAAGCACCGTTTCAAAATACCGGTGGATTATTTGCGGTTATCTCCAGATTATAAATTTAAAAAAATCTACCATAGCAATGGTTATTTTTATATTTATGTCACCTATCCGGACATGAAGCCCGTGGATCGTTCGAATGACAAACCGGGGCATGGTAATAAAATTTCAATCAGTATTGGTATCGATACTAAACCTATTCCTTTTCGAAAAAGTGCATTCCAATATGTGAGTGGCAGGCATCCCAATGGTGGAATGATTCCAGAAGGTTTTGACAGTACGGAAATTATTCAATATGAAGAATATGATCGGGAAAATTATTTTTATCGAGATGGTGACATTTACATGGAATGCATTAAACGGGAAGAGACGCTCGATTATTTTCCATCATGTACGGTTTATTTTAATTATAAGGAACTGGAATTAACCGTAGATTTCGCCAGCAAATACAAAACCAATTTTCTGGATATACATACCCGGATACACGAATTATTAAAATCATTTGAACAATGAGCAATCAAAAAAGGAGTTTCACAATATGTCTGCTCACAATTTAACTCAAGCTGAAATACAAGAACTAATAACCCTAAATAATCAAGGTCGCACGGGTGAAGCGTGGCAAGTAAGAATTCCTAGCGTTGTTTGCAGTATATACTTGGGGTACCAATTCTGAGGGAAGAGAATGTATGGTTTACATAGTGCGCGTAATTTAAGAGCGGATTACAACAATAACTCATGATGTAAAGGAATTCTTATGAAAAAGAGATTAGTGGTGCTTTTTGACGGTACGTGGAGAACTACTGATAGGCGTAGTACCGAGTTTTCTAAAGACGGTGAAAACGTTACTAATGTTGTTCGATTTTTGGAGGCGCTTAAGTCTGGGGATAATCACAAAAATGTACAATTGGTGCACTACGTGCCGGGTATTGGTACGCGGAAATTTGAACGTTTTCTGGGTGGCGTGTTTGGTTATGGGATAGGCAACTATATCAAAGATGCTTATTCGTTTATTGTTTCTAATTATATGCCAGGAGATGAGATTTATTTATTGGGGTTTAGCCGAGGTGCTTATAGTGCTCGAAGTTTGGCGGGTATGATTCACAATGTAGGCATTTTACAAAGACGTTTTCTTTATCTTCTTAACGATGCTTATGATCATTATCGTTCACGTGAGAAAGCATGGCATCCTGATGCAGAGAATTCGAAAAACTTTCGTCAACAATACACTTGGGGTGATGAGCACAAGAACATTCGCTTTCTTGGCGTGTGGGATACGGTTGCTGCACTTGGATCTCCTTACGGATTGATTTTTTCAAAATTTGTCGATCAATTGTTTAATCGGCAGTTTCATGACACTAAGCTCAGTACAAGTGTTTTGAGTGCCTATCAAGCTTTAGCGATTGACGAAGCTCGTTGGCCCTTCCGGCCAGTGCATTGGGATCATAACTATGATAAAACCAGCGGTCGTATCGAAGAAGTGTGGTTTCCTGGGAATCATAATAACATTGGAGGCGGCGGTCAAAACACCGGTTTATCTGATCTCACGCTTGACTGGATGATACGTAAAGCTAAGGAGCATGGTTTGAATATAGACGCTCAATTAATTTCTGAACCTTATTTTTCACCTGATTTTTTAGAATCTGTACCGAAAAGAGATTGGTCAAAATGGGTGTATCGGGTTGCAACGCTTTTGGGAGTGAAGCTTCTAAGTATTTATTATGTAAGTGATGAGAATAGGCCTCTCGTTAAGTATATTGCATGGAATGGCGATTATATACGGCCTATCGATGATAGGAAGCGATTAAGTCCGGAAGTCTCGATTCGAATGAAGATGGATGAAAATTATCGGCCAGCCAATTGTTCAGAATAGCGTATTCAGTTTAACTTGAAACTCCCCCGCGGTATTGCCGCGGAGGAGATTGATGCAGAAAGAGTGAAGCAAATTTAGTTTGTTATTTTTACGAAGTATCCAAATTTTCAATCAGAGCTTTTTAAAACTTATTATCTTTGTCCAATGTAAATGAACCGAAATGCTGTCCATTGACGGAATATTCATAAGTACCGGCCTTAAGATCATAGGCTTGTAAAGGAATAGTTTTCTCGAAAGGAACGATTGCAGCAGCACATATAGCATCAGGAGGAACATAGGATGTGTTTATTTCTACATTGAATTTATTTTCTTCCAGAAATCCTGAAGCATTTTCAAATGCACCGCATCCATTTGTAAAGTAGCCTGCTACTTTAAGAAATATTTGCAATGGTGTTTCTCCATACAAAATCAGTTCTACATCATCGATCTTTAAAAGCTGTGATTTGGGTGCTGAAGTGTAGTCAATCAAATTCCAGGAATTACTAGAAGCGTTAAATGCAAATACGACATTTTGATAACTTTTTTCCTGTGTTTCGGTATTAACACGAGGAATTATTAACATACTATCTTTGTAAGTCGGTAATAAATGACTTGTTGATTCAGCATGTGCTGATATTGACGTCACCGAGAACAGCGTAGCGCAAATTGCAATTAGGGTATTCTTGAAGTCATTCATGTAATTTTCCTCATTGATTTATTTTTGAATAGCAATTCAAAAGAGAAATTAAAAGCTACAGTATTCGGTTTTGACAGTAAAGAATTACCTTATATCTGCACCCAAAAAGCATAATTGCAATAAAATATTGCGCATCACAATCCCCAGTAATCAAGCTGCCTTTAATGCTAATTCAGAAAGCCGAAAAAATATTAACCGATGCGAAGCTGATTCATTCTGAATCCGATGTGAACCGGGAACTACAGCGTATGGCTGAGGAAATCACGCAAGCCATGTCGCAACAACAGCCATTGGTATTGTGTGTTATGAATGGGGCGGTGGTTTTTGCTGGACAGTTGTTGCCGAAGCTTTTATTTTCTATGGATTTTGACTATCTGCATGTAACTCGCTATGGTAATGCGTTAAACGGTGGAGAAATCTGTTGGTTGGTAGAGCCAAAAGAAGAAAATGTAAAGGGCAGGGTAGTGCTTGTGCTGGACGATATTTTAGATCGAGGCAATACCTTATTGGCTATTCGCGACAAGATTTTGGAACAAGGTGCTAAAGTGTTTTACAGTGCAGTATTGGTAGAAAAGCAAAGTGATTTTCCTAAACCTATTCAAGCTGATTTCGTTGGATTGACTGTTCCTGACCGTTACGTGTTCGGTTTTGGCATGGATATACACGGTGCCTGGCGTAATTTACCTGCCATCTACGCATTAAACGAGAATAAATAGGAATATCAGCATGCTTGCAATTATTGGTGGCAATGGAATGGCGCAATTACCGGGCTTGGAAATCTCGTACCGGAAAATTATCCGCACCCCCTACGGTGAGCCTTCAGGACCATTTACATTCGGAAAAATTAGGGGGCATGAAATTGCTTTTTTGGGTAGGCATGGACATAACTTGACGATTCCTCCACACGCCATCAATTATCGTGCAAACATCTGGGCGCTTCATTCTTTGAAGCCGTCGCATGTCATTGCGATTACATCCGTGCGAGGTATTCATGCCGATTTGATTCCAGGACGACTAGTTATTCCCAATCAAATCATAGATTATACCTATGGACGTAAAGTTACTTTTTTTGAAGACACCGAACAGCGGTTTAAGCAAGTTGATTTTTCTTTGCCTTACAGTCAGGAAACGCGAGCCTTATTGCTGCAAGGCGCAAGGGATGCTAATACCGAAGTCATTGATGGAGGCGTTTATGCGGCAACGCAAGGACCTCGGTTAGAAACCGCTGCAGAAATCAATCGAATCGAACGTGATGGTGCTGATATGGTGGGAATGACGGGAATGCCAGAAAGTGTTTTGGCGCGTGAAATGGCATTAAATTATGCCACGATAGCGGTAGTCGTTAATTATGCAGCCGGGCGAAGAATGTGCGGTGAAGATAAGTGTTTGGATGAAATTTATACGGTGATGGAACAAGCAATGGTCAAAGTCCGAAAAATTTTGGAATATGTGGTGAGTTGTTATGGCGATTAAGCCAGTACTAAAAATGGGTGATGCGCGATTACTGCAAGTTTCTGAAAAAGTATCGCAGTTTGGTACACCGCAATTACATGCTTTGCTACAAAACATGCAAGACACGATGAATGCTTTGAACGGTGCTGGATTGGCTGCTCCGCAAATTGGCGTGAATTTGCAGGTCGTTATTTTTGGTTTTGAAAAAAACCAACGCTATCCTGACGCAGATGAAGTCCCTTTTACTATTTTGTTGAATCCGGAATTAACAGCCATCTCCGATGAACAAGAAGAAGGTTGGGAAGGATGTTTAAGCGTGCCAGGTCTACGAGGTATGGTGCCGCGCTATACACAATTACGCTATCAAGGTGTGGATCAGTTTGGAAAAATAATTGATCGTACCGTTAGCGGATTTCATGCGCGTGTCGTACAACATGAATGCGATCACTTACAAGGGATTTTATACCCGATGAGGATTAAAGACTTCAACTCATTCGGATTTACGGATGTGTTATTCCCCGGGCAAGAGATTGTCGATGATTGAAGTAAAACTTATTGGAACATTTGACCGCATAGCAAAATATCAATCGCTTGCGGTCAAGTTCTTTTAGCAGCTTTATGGGTTAAATATTGTTATCTATGAATCTGAAATTTATACGCTTTTTGGATTAAGGATATCGATATCAATTTTACCTTGCGCCAGTTCACGCAAAGCGATAACGGTGGGTTTGTCGCGTAATGGATCTACCATCGGTGCGGAACCTATTGCTAATTGTCTGGCGCGTGCAGTGGCGGCCAAAGTCATGTCAAATCGATTGGGGATTTTCGTTAAACAATCATCAACGGTAATTCTTGCCATGGTTCTTTTATAGTCATTGAAAGAGGGGTGGATAAATTAAGATAACTCGCTAATTAAAGAATGATATTTAATTAGTTGCCGATGCTTTCTTAAACGTTCTGCTTTAACGATACAAATTAATTCGTCGAGCGCGTATTCTAACTGATTATTGACGACAATATAATCAAAGTCTTGGATGTGACTGACTTCTTCTCGAGCTGCGGCCAGTCTTCGTTGAATTACAGCGGGATCGTCTTGCGCTCTTGAATGCAATCGCTGCGCCAATACTTCTTGAGAAGGGGGAAGAATAAAAATACTGACGGACTGCGCAAAAATCCTTTGAATTTGCTCAGCACCTTGGCAATCGATCTCGAGAATAGTATCGCGGCCAGCGGCCATCGTTTCAGTCAACCATTGCTTTGAGGTGCCATAGAAATTACCATAAACCTCTGCGCTTTCTAAGAAACATCCATTTTGCAACATCGATGTGAACACTTCTCGACTGATAAAGTGATAATCCTTACCATTAATTTCACCCGACCGAGGAGCGCGCGTGGTATGGGAAATCGACAAATTTAAATCTATGCCTGATTCGAGTAATGCGCGTACTAAGCTGGTTTTTCCTGTGCCTGAGGGGGCGCTGACGATAAATAAACAGCCTGGAATAACGGATTTATTTTTCTCTTCCATCATTACTGAAGGTTATTTGGTATTCAAAATAGTCAAGAGCTGAGTTTTCAACATCTTAATTAAACGAGTTTCTTCAGGAGGCGTTTGTTCTGGTGCATCAAATTCACGATCTCCATAAATAAAACCAACAGCTTTTTTGTTCAAAACTAATGGCAAGACAATAAAGCTGCGTGCATCGGGTAATAAGCTTAGGTGCCACTGTGGCAGCATTTCAACAACTTTGGGCGATTTCGCGTTAGAAATCAGCAAATCGGTATCTTTTTCCATCGCCAGATAAAATAAATCAACCGCAGGTGTAATGGGAAAATGAAAAGCTTTTTGTAATTCGGAGCTGTTTTTGCCGAAAGAGGTACGTGCTCGATATTGATTTTTTTTCGTATCCCTTAAACATAATGTAATAAACCGGAACCCTAAACTATTATAGTAATATTCCAATATCAGTAATATCAAATCGCTCAATTTATAATTACCGCTGGCTGTGATTTCTGTTACATCCTGGACCGCAGACAATAGTAATTCGACAGAATTATAGGGTTTCCCACTTGGATGTCGCTGAGTGATTTGTATATCTGCGGTATCCTCATCTGTTAAAGCTAATTCCGCCAAGATATCATCTTTAGCTTTTTCCTCGGATTCTACTTGTTGTTGATACGTTGATCCACTCGAATCTAGTGCTTCGGGAAACAGATTGATATTGACGCGTAGTGCAGTCGTTTCTTCTGTTGCTCGTTCTAACAGTGCATCAAGCTTTGCCATATCTAAATTTAATGCTCGGCCAAAGCGATTAAGAACCTTCTCCTTAAGAGCAAGGCTTTCTGGTGTATTGTTTATAGGAAGATGTGCAGCAGTGTCGCTAAATTCAGCAGCTTGTTGAATCCATTCTTGTTTATTTTTAGCAGGGCTCAGTGTTCCAGCAGGTTTGTTTTTGATTGTTTGAATAATACTGGCTGGAATATTCCATTTTTCCAGAATCGTTTCAGTAAAATCATTTAAATCGAAGGCGAATAACTTTCTTGCTACTTGCTCCGGTGACTGTTTTTGCGTTCGCGCTGATTGCATGACTTCCTGATATTTATCAGGTTCATAGGCTGCCAATAGTAAACGCCCCATATTCTTAAATAACGCAGCGATTGCAACTTCTTCCACTTGATAAAACTGGCTTTGTTTGACCAGTTCTTGGCATAACATGCTTGCTGTTAATGAGTGAACTAATTCTAAGCGAACAAAATCTGCATCTTTACCAGCTAAAATTTTATCCACCAGTAAAATTGCCAGCGCGCATGTTTTGACCGTTTCAAACCCAAGCAAGAAGATTGCTTTCGTGATGCTCGTTACTACTTTTCCGTTAGTTGAGCGATAAGCAATAGAATTCGACAAACGAAGAATTTTTTGTGTTAAAGAAACATCCGACAAAATGAAATGCGATAGCTTGCGTATGGATTCGTCTTCTGATGTTGACAGTTGCACAATACGACTAATTGCGCTCCCTAAAGAGGGTAGATCTAACTCTTCGTTGATTGTTTTAAGCAGTTGCTCTTTTAAAGAAGCGCTATTGTCAATTTGATTGTGGTAAATAGTATTCAGTTTAATGCTCTCGTACAGCTATACTCTCGAACAAAGCAGATGATATTGATATATCGATGAATTATTTTTCTTTGCGCGCTTTTTCGATGAGTGCGTTCAGTGTTTTAATGGTTTCATCAGGCGTTGGGCTCATTCCGCCACTGGTCAAATACTTGCCGTTTACCACCAAAGCGGGTACTCCGGTCAATTGATACTGGCGCGACATTTGCGTTGATTTGGCCACTTGATTCTGAACGCTAAATGAGCGAAAGGTATCTTCAAATTTCTTGCGGTCAATTCCTTGCTTTTCTATCCAACCGAATAAAACGGCTTCATCATTTAAATCAATTTTTTCTCGATGTGTCGCTTGGTAGATTTTGTCGTGCAATGGATCGAGCAGTCCCATTGCTTCAATGGTATAAAAAACTTTAGCGCCCATTGTCCAATTCGGTCTAAATATAGCGGGAACATAGCGGAAATCGATATCTGCTGGAATAGTTTTTGCCCAAGCTTTGACATGTGGATGCAGGCTATCGCAGTGAGGGCAGCCGTACCAGAAAAATTCCAATACTTCGATTTTACTGTCGTCACGTGTCGGTTGCGGGTTTTTCAAAACCGTGTAGTTTTTACCCTCAACCAGATCAGCGTGTACGTTTGCAATACTCAATAAACTAAAGCTAAGCAACAAAAAAGGAAGTATAAAAAAAATGCGAAGATTCATTCTGACTCCTTAAAATTTTTTGATCGATCAATTCATTATTTGATGAAGCAAGTCGCGACCATTAGCCATCTGCAAAAGCTAACGACAAAAAGTACGATACCACATCTTTTTATTATTGTACTTTGATAAATTGCGCCGTAATGCCATTTTCTTTTAAAGAAGCATTGGTCTGGTCGACATCTTCTTTTTTAGTGAAAGGCCCTACACGTACTCTGTGCCAGGTTCCTTTTTCCGCTAAATCAATGGGTTGAACTGAGGCGAGTATGCCAAGCAGCGCCAGCCGCGCTTTTAAATTTTCAGCGTCTCCCTTGGTTTTAAATGACCCAGCCTGGAGAAAAAACTTTTCTTTAGTGGCCGTCACGTTATTTTTGGGTGTTGAAGGTGCTGAAGGCGGAGTCTGCGGAGATTGAGTCAATTCCTGTGTGCGAATACTCGGCGGAACACTTGCATACAATGTCGGTTGTTTTTCAACAGGTTTGATGACATTTTCCTGCGGTTTATTGGTATTTACAGGAGGTGGCGCAGGCGGCGCTGAACGCTGTGGAACGGTACGCTCAACTGTAGGCTCGTCAACACCTGGCAATATTTTATAAAAATCAAACCGTGGTTTTTCTTCGACAACGGTAATTGGTGTTTCAGAGGGTGCCTTATTCGATGGCTCTGATTTATCGGACTTCGATGGTGTTTCGTTTTTGACGGTTGCGGTAGCGTTTTTGTCATTCGACAAATAGGGGCTCGGCGCGTAATTAAGATACAGCCATATTCCAATAGCGCTCATAATACCAAGCGCATAACCAACGAATCCGCCTAAAAAAGCGGAACCGCCTTTTTTGGAAGACGATCTTGATGATTTTTGTGATTTATAATCTCGACTCATGAAGAACCCTATACAGAGATGCTACATTTTAACAGGTGTACTGACTCCCAGTAATTTGAGTCCATTGCTCAATATTTGCCGCACAGACGCAATGAGCGCAAGTCGAGCATGCATTATTGATGTTTCATCAACCAAAAAACGCGTTGAATTATAGTAACTATGAAACTCACCGGCTAGTTCTCGCAAGTAGAAAGTAATCAAGTGCGGGGAAAATTCTTTGGCAGCGGCTTCTATCATATCTGGAAAATCAATGAGCTTTTGCAACAAACTCAATTCGCCAGGATTGGATAAAGTATTCGTATTTACTCCCTCAAGCGTGGTTAAATCGCCATTCCATTGTGCTAAGACACTACAAATGCGGGCATAGGCATATTGCACATAATAGACAGGATTCTCGTTACTTTGCGATTTAGCCAAATCCAAATCAAAATCTAAATGTTGATCACTTTTACGCATCGCATAAAAAAAACGAGCCGCATCATTACCAACTTCATGACGCAATTCACGCAATGTGACGAATTCTCCCGAGCGGGTAGACATGGGCATTTTTTTTCCATCTTGATACAACACTGCGAATTGAACCAAAGCGATTTCTAGCTTAGTGGGATCAAGATTTAATGCTTGCAGCGCACCTTTGACCCGAGCAATATAGCCATGATGATCGGCGCCCCAAATATTAATGAGCAAATCGAAACCACGTTCAAATTTATTTAAATGATACGCGATATCGGAAGCAAAATAGGTAAATTGACCATTTTCGCGTTGCACCACTCGGTCTTTTTCATCCCCAAAATCGGTAGAACGGAACCATTTGGCGCCATCTTTTGTATACAGATAATTTTTCTTTTCTAGTAAAGCAACCGTTCGTGTCACTAATCCTGAATCAAATAGCGACTGTTCTGAAAACCACTCATCAAACTCAACGCCAAATTCTTGCAAATCGTTACGGCAATCATGGATTTGTTCTTTCAAAACAAATTGATGAATCAAAAAGTAATCATCACCAAGAATTTTCTTCGCATTCGCGATTAACAGATCCAGCTCAGCATCCGTTGTGATTGGCATCTCTGTTGCGCTTAAAGGAAAATCTTGCAGAATCCGTTCGGTTTGCTGTACCAATCGTTTGGAGAATTGATCGTATAGTTGCTGCGCCATCTCTTTTACGTAACCACCCTGATAGGCGTTTTGTGGAAAGGGAATGTGCACTTGATTAATTTCCAAATAACGCAACCATGTGGAAACTGTCAGAATATCCATTTGTCGGCCGGCGTCGTTAACGTAAAACTCACGAAGTACGGTGTAGCCTGCGGCTTTGAGTAAATTGGCAAGACTGGCACCAAGGGCAGCTCCTCTACCGTGACCGACATGCAGAGGTCCAGTCGGGTTAGCGGAAACGAACTCAATTTGAACTTTTTTACCTTGCCCATAATTGCACGAACCGTACAGTTCCTTGCTGGTTAAGATATGCTGTAAATAGCGTTGTTTCGCCGAATCTTTAATAAACAAATTAATGAATCCAGCACCAGCAATTTCTATCTTTTCGAGAATTGGTGATGCGGGCAAGTGGTCGATCAGATTTTGAGCCACTTCACGGGGACTTTTGCGCATTGTTTTTGCCAAATGCATGGCCAAATTGCACGAATAATCCCCGTGTGAAGCCTGTTTTGTACGAGTTAATTCGATAGCAGGAAGTTTTTCGGATATTTTCAGAGCGTCTAGCGCTGTCTGAAATAGCTCAATAAAATGCGTTTTGAAATTGATCGGTTCAGGCGAAGTCATGAATAGTGATTTTGTTAACGGGAATGCGTCATTTTAAAGGTATTATGATGGGCTGCGTAGCATTCTTTGACGATGCGTTTCAAACAAACAAATACCCACGCTGACTGAAATATTCAGGCTTTCTACTTGACCCGACATCGGTATGCGCACCATAAAATCACAATTCTCGCGCGTGAGGCGGCGTAATCCCTTTTCTTCAGAACCAAATACCCATGCAACCGGTTCAGTAATATCAAAATTATCTAAAGTATGTTGCGCATCACCCGCGGTACCAATAATCCAGATGCCGCGTTGCTTTAAATCTTTCAAGGTGCGAGACAAGTTAGTGACTGCGATAAATGGAACTGTGTCGGCGGCGCCACTCGATACTTTATGGACGGTAGCATTTAATCCAGCCGCTCTATCTTTTGGCGCGATCACTGCGTGGATGGAAAAAGCATCCGCGATGCGTAGACAGGCGCCTAAATTATGCGGATCTTGCACACCATCGAGAATCAATAACCGCGCAGGTTCTGTTAAATTATCCAGTAAATCGTCAAGATCAATCATACGTTGCACTGCATCAATGACTGCAACTACCCCTTGATGACGGTCACAGCCTGCAAGACTGTCTAATTTTGCAGCGGGACAACCAATAATTGGTTTTTTTTGATGTTGCGTTAATTGCATAAGATCTCGCGCACGTTGATCATGGCGAGCCGCATCCATATAAATCTCTTTAATCGTTTCTGGAGATTGTTTAAGTCGACTGGTAATGGCATGAAAACCAAAAATAATGCGGTTACCGGACATTGTTTGTTACCACGAGTAATACATTTCCATCACATTATAAAAGCCTAAAATCGCGCGTATTGTAATGTAATTTGTTTATTGCAAGACTATTTTTTTATTTTTGCGGATGTTTTTTCTTTAGGTTTGGCTGATTTTTTATCAGCTTCTACTAAGATAAAATCAATTTTGCTGGTTTCCAAGTCTACTCGTACCAGTTTTACGCGTAATCGATCCCCTAATCGATATTGTTTCCCACTGCGCTCGCCACGTAATAAATGTTTAACGGCATCAAAATGGAAATAGTCGCTTGGCAGCTCGGAAATATGTACCAATCCCTCAATATAGACTTTATCCAATGCAACAAACAAACCAAACGCAGTGACGCTACTAATCACGCCATCGAAAATAGTGCCGATTTTGTCTTGCATGTAAAAACATTTGAGCCACGATTCAACATCACGCGTTGCATCATCGGAACGCCGTTCGGTCATCGAGCAGTGCAATCCTATTTCATGCCAATCTCCCGGACGATAAGTTTCATCGTTGAGTACCGCTTTAATGGCACGATGAATCAATAGGTCCGGATATCGCCGGATTGGTGAAGTGAAGTGGGTATACGCTTCATACGCCAAACCAAAGTGTCCCGTAATGTCTGGGCTGTAAATCGCCTGCTTGAGCGATCGCAGCATAACTGTTTGTAATAGCTGTACATCGGGTCTGCCTTGTATTTTGAGCAGAGTTTGGGCGTAGTCTTTGGCACTGGGTTTATCTCCACCACTTAATGGAATACCAAATTCTTTGAGAAAATCACGCAATGCGGCAATTTTTTCAGGCACCGGATCTTCGTGGATACGATATAACGCCGGATGTTGATGTTTCTGTAAAAAATCCGCGGCACATACATTGGCGGCTAGCATGCATTCTTCGATCAAGCGGTGCGCATCATTACGCTGTATGGGTAGAATTTTCTCTATCTTTCCTTGATCGTTGAAAAAAATTTGAGTTTCGATCGTTTCAAAATCGATTGCACCCCGTTTTTTTCGTGCTTTCAGCAAACATTTGAATAATTTGTTGAGCAACTGTAAATGCGGCAATAGCGCAACATGTTCTTGCTTGATGGAATTTTCTTTCTTTGCTTCAAGCATCGCTGCGACTTCGGTATAAGTGAGCCGCGCTTGCGATAACATTACCGCAGGATAAAAAATGTAATCGAGAATTTCTCCATTCGATTGAATGAGTATCTCACATACCATGCACAATCTTTTTTGCTGAGGATTCAATGAACAAAGTCCATTCGATAAAACTTCCGGCAGCATCGGAATAACACGGCGGGGGAAATAAGTCGAATTGCCCCGATTGTAAGCTTCTTTATCAATCACATCGCCCTGTTTCACATAGTGGCTCACATCAGCAATGGCGACATACAGACGATAGCCTTTGTCATCTTTTTCGCAAAATACTGCATCATCGAAATCGCGCGCGGTTTCACCATCGATAGTGACCAAGGGCAGATGGCACAAATCCTTGCGTCCTGTAAGCTCACGTTTTAAAACATTTTTAGGGAATTTACTAGAAGCTTTCTCGATCTCATCAGAAAACTCATAGGGAAGGTCATGTTTACGTAAAGCAATCTCGATTTCCATGCCAGAGGCCGTATAATCCCCAAGGACTTCTACAATTTTTCCGATGGGTTGGGATTGTTTGCTAGGTTGACGAATAATCTCGACCATCACTACCTGTCCCGCTTCGGCTTTTAACGAATGCTCCTTGGCAATTAAAATGTCTTGGCTGATACGCTTGTTTTCCGCAACCACATACAAAACACCGTGGTCAATATATAACCGTCCCACTAATTGTGTGTTGGAGTGTTCCAATACCTCAACAATTGCAGCTTCTCTTCGCCCGCGACGATCCAAGCCAATTTCACGCACCAATACGCGGTCTCCGTGTAAAGCTTTGTGCATTTCCTTGGGGCTTAAATACAAATCGCCACTGCCGTCATCCGGTATCAAAAAGCCAAATTCATCGGCATGACCTTGTATTTTTCCTTTGATTAAATCCAATTTTTCCATAACACAAATATCGCCCTTGCGATTACGGAAAAGCTGTCCTTCACGAATCATTGCAGTCAAGCGACGAGAAAAGAAATCCTGCTCTTTTTTGCTAATCGATAATAATTTATGCAAAGCCTGCTCAGTAACGGGAATACCTTGTTGCTGTAACACTTGCAAAATATACTCGCGGCTTGGCAGCGGTTGTTCGTAACGTTCTTTTTCTCGTTGAAAATGGGGATCTAATTGACGGAGTTTTTGTTTCTTGTTATTTGACAAAGCAATGGTTTCCTATAGAATTACGCGCTCTGGTAGTCTGTCAAACTATCCATTGCCCAGATGGCGGAATTGGTAGACGCGCATGGTTCAGGTCCATGTGCCTTCGGGTGTGGAGGTTCGAGTCCTCTTCTGGGCACCATCGGACACTGTTAATATATTAATTAATAAGTTTATTATTTGTTCGATTAAATCTTCTATGCCAAAAGCTATGCCTAAAAATTTTTACTGGCTAAAAATTAAGCAGTAAATTTAAACCTACAAATTTTAATTTTTATCTTATATCACATTCTCGAATGCTGCTTACTATATAAGGTCAAAAAGACAAATTCAAATACCCACCTATAATTTCCTGCGCAAAAAAATCTGATTAGGCGAACGGTCTATCTATAGGTAAGTGGTTAAGACTTTTGACCCGCCTCGGTATGAAATGGCAATAGGTAAATACACTGGTATTTAGTATTTTCAAATAAGAATTTGAATTAATTCACATACTGAATTGTAACTGATTGATAATGTGATGATTAATTTTGACCCTCCCTACCTCTAATTCGTTTTTTTGCGAATGGATTTAGGCAAGCGGTCTATATGCTTAAGACACAAGCTTTTTACCGCCCCCCTCCCGGTCAGGCTTTCGATAGGTAGTCATGACTGTTGATACCGGTTCAAAATTGACCACCTGTGGCGGTTGAAAATTGCCCAGGGGAGATCAGTGCGTAGGGTACTACGCATCTGTGGATAAGTCGACCAGACTGAGTTTGGTTTTTGCCTCCTGTTGATGGTTTAAAATAATTGGATTCGTTACAAATCTGTAAGATTCTCTTCTGGAGAAGATCTTTCTTTTTCTCTTTCCCGTATTCTAGTTTTTACACTGGCATCGCTTTGTTTGTAACGGAAAGACTCGTTGCCGGTTTCGATAATGTGGCAGTGATGCGTCAGTCGATCCAGTAGCGCGGTTGTCATTTTGGCGTCGATAAATACATTGCTCCATTCTGCGAATGTCAAATTGGTAGTGATGATGACGCTGGTACGTTCATAAAGCCTGGATAGCAAGTGAAACAGCAAGGCACCGCCTGTTTGTGAGAATGGCAGATAACCCAGTTCATCTAGAATAACCAGGTTTACTTGTAACAGATTCATCGCCATTCTTCCCTGTTTGCCAGCAATTTTCTCTTGCTCCAACATATTGGCCAGATCAATGGCACTGTAGAAACGCACTTTTTTATTGTGGTGCTGTATGCCTGAAACACCGATTGCGATAGCCAGATGCGTTTTACCGGTTCCGGTACCACCAACCAACACCAGATTCTGTATTGCTTCAGTAAATTGCATGGTTGCCAACTGGTTAATCAGTTGTTGATCTACTTTGGACTGACTGAAGTCAAATCCCTGTAAATGACGCAGCACAGGAAATCTGGCGGCATTGGTTTGATAGCGGATAGAGCGGATGCTGCGCTCAGTTGATTCGGCTTGAAGTAATTGGTGCAGAATCTTGTCTGATGCATCAAGACTAGCAATGATATCTGGCACATTCTGCTGTTTCAGCTCGGTATAGCAGTCAGCCATACCGTATAACTTCAGTGCCTTGAATTGTGAGAGAATGTCAAACATGCGGCACCTCCAGCTTGTTCAGGCGGTCATAGCGTGCAGTATCTGCCTGCGGTTCTTCTTTGAGTTTAAGAGTCGTTTCCACTTGCGCCGGTGAATCAGTTTGTTTCAAGCGTGCGAGCACATTGGTAACATGCTCGGCATTGAGAACACCTGATTTCAGCACCAATTCAACTGCAACCAGCACAGTCTCCAGTTCATGTGTCGGCACTAAACTTAATACCTTGGCCATGATTCGGTCAGCTTGTTGGCGTTCTCTGCGCCGAAGTACTGTTTGTAGTTGTATCAAGGGTGCCGGTAGTTCGGCAAATCCTGAACATTTTTCTCGACAACGTCTTTCTCCCAGCCGGAAGCTACATTGCAGAAATCTGGATCAAACAGGTAATGTGCGGTCATGGCAAAGAAGCGCGTGTTCACCACGCGTCTATTGCCTTTGGAAATCTTAGCCACTCTTCACTCCAGTCAAACTGAAATGCTTCACCAAATGCAAACTTCAGCGGCACATACGCAGTGTCTTTACTGCCTTGATTGCGCCAGTTCCAGATAAAGTCGCAAACAATCGTATAGCCACCAGTATAGCCTTCGTTCTCAATCGCTTTGAACAACATCTTCGCCGTGCGCCGATTCTTCCTGGGACGACGCGCATCCGCTTCCAGCGCCAATAACAGCCTGGGCTCAAACGGAGTCAATTTGCCTGACTTCTTTGCTCTTTGATATTTAACAGCACTATCACAGGACGCTCTCAGCCATTTCTTTATCATGTTCCGTGACAGACTTGTACGTCGCTGAATTTCATTAATCGACAGATGTTCACAATAATATATCCGCCGTATCTTTGCATACATAACCATAGTAATCACCTCTACTGCATCCTGCCTAAAATTTAAGCAGGATACGTGAAATTACCTGGTCAATCTTCAACCGGTACAATCAGGATTTTCTGGTCAATTTTCGACCGGCGTCAACAGTGAAGGAAACCGTTTTCGCCTGGCCTGGCTATGGGGTGTTAAATAATCTTATCCGAAAAAACTTTTTTGAACTCAAAAATATTCCCCTGCTTTACATTCATCTTATTTAAAGTTTACAATTAATTCAAATAACCTTTACGTTTAATATGACAAATGCTAATTGACGAAGCAACACACATACTATTGAAGCTAGTGTCCGAAAGCGGGAAAAATGTTTCCGGTAAACTTGCCAATGCTTTAGGCATATCGCGGCAAGCAGCAAGCACAAGATTGCGTAAGGCTATTGCGAAAGGATTAATCGCAAAGCATGGAATTGGGCGGGGCGTTGAATATACTCTTTCTGAATTGCACCGGGTGCATCAGGAATATGACAGGAAGGGTTTGCGTGAGGATGTGGTTTGGTCTTCGCTACTTGCACCATTGGTGAGAGATTTACCAGATAACGTCAAGGATATTTGGCGCTATGGTTTTACTGAAATGGTCAATAATGCAATCGACCATTCCAGCACGGATAAAATTTCAATTTGGGGTGTGAGAAATGCCTTATATACTCAAGCTTGGGTTGCCGATGATGGTGAAGGCATTTTCAGTAAAATTCAAAAAGCGCTTGATCTGTATGATCCACGCGAAGCAATTTTAGAATTGGCAAAGGGTAAGTTCACAACAGACCCAGCAAACCATTCCGGCGAAGGAATTTTTTTCTCAAGTAAAGTATTCGATCTTTTTGACATTCGATCTGGAAACCTTCATTTCATGCATGAGGATGGACTAGACGATATGTTGATAGAACGGCCGAAAAATGCACCTGGTACGCTTGTTGTAATGCGGTTGATAAATGATTCCACCCGCACAACAAAGGAGATTTTCGATAAGTTTGCAGCGCCTGAAGAATACACATTTGCAAAAACAGTCGTTCCTGTGATATTGGGGCAATATGAAGGCGAAAAGCTTATATCAAGATCGCAGGCTAAAAGGCTGATTTTCCGTTTTGAAAAATTCAAAACGGTAGTTCTCGACTTTGACGGCATTGAAGAGATTGGACAGGCTTTTGCGGATGAAGTCTTCAGAGTATTCCAGATCGCTCATAAGGATACTAAGCTTGTTCCGGTTAACATGACAAACGCAGTCAAGAATATGGTATCGCGGGCGAAAGCCAGCAAATAATCTAATCGAGTGCGTTGCGCGATGAATCAGCGTAAGGAACTAGAACATCTGTGCCGTTACATCACGCGACCGGCAATTGCCAATGAACGGCTAGCGCTAAACAGTGCCGGGCAGGTGGTGTTGACGTTAAAGACGCCTTATCGGGATGGCACGACGCATATTGTCATGTCGCCGTTAGAATTCATGCAGCGCCTGCCCGCACTGTGGCGGAACTCTGAAAATCATCGCCGCTATGCTGGAATCCGGCGCAATCACTAAAATTCTTGATCATCTCGGTTTGCCTGCGGGGGCACCCCCTAGAGCGCCTGCGCAAACCTTCGAGCTTTTTGATCCAACCTGATCCCGCGCTCGTTCCTATCAATCCTCTTCATCACTGGGCTGACCTTTACCCCTGAGCGTCTTTCGCCTGAAGCGCCAAAACGCGGCAAAATCTTTGACTTTTTTGTGATAACTGAATCGGAATACAGTCATTTTTTGATCGATTATTACAGTGTTTGGCCAGCTTTAAGTACATTCATTATTCACGGAAAAGGTGGTTTATTTTTCCTATACCTGGAACAGATCGCCGACATGCGCATGAATGATCGATGACAGCATGACAAAATCGTGGTTTCCCTCGCTGTATTTTGCCTGAATCGGAACTACCCGGGGCAATGAACGCGGTGCTTGCACAATGGCCAGCCCGGAATCCCGTCCGAAGGCATTCTTGCCTTCCGGCGATATAATGAAATAGAGATTTTTGTTTAGAACTTTAGGAAACGGATGTGCAGGGCCCAGACCAATCGGGTTCAGTACCGGTAGTACTTCGTCTTTAAAATAGCGATGCACCCAGTGGCTGAGCAATGGTTTCCACTGCGTGCGGCGCAGTAAGCGAATTTAGTCTTTGGCCAGTGCCGGAATGATCAGGTCATTCCAGACACTGTATTGCTCTTGCATGAATTGATGCGCGGTTTCGCTGACACATGCCAGCACTTCGGCTGGGGATAGATTATCCGCGCCGGTTGAATTCCAGCAGACTTAACTCACGGTTGATGTAGTGTGTCGGTGCTTTGAGATCGATGATGTCCATGCGAATTAAATGTTCAGTAAATTTTATCTCGGTTGAGATCGGTCAAATGTCGGCTAAGGCCGTCAATAAAGGGATATGCAACGGGCTTCATTCTAGCGTAGTTTGGGAAGGTATGGCGCTTTTGTGTGTCCACGGTTATTTCTGCAGCCGTGTTCTACCTTGTTTAGGAAAACCTCGCGTGGATACCGTTCATTCTGCAAGCGCCTAGATATTACTGCAATAGTGCTTCAATTCGACCCATACCGGCATGATCAATGCCATACTGACGAAATTTCTTAAAATCATCCAGCACCGCTTGCTTGAAACTGCGGCCATCAATAATTAATTTATCTCGATAGTGCAAATAAATCGTCCGGGCTTTATCAAACTGACCAGTAAACAGATAACCATGCGCCAGATTGGTATGCAATTCTGCTTCCGTCCGTTCATCGGTTTTGATGGCTAGACCGCGCTTGCTTGTCTCGATAGCTTGGTCGGGCTGCTGGTTGAGTAAGTGACCCCATGCCACATTCAGATATGCAGAAGCCAAATCATTCTGCCAAATTGCATTGCTGGGATCGTGGGCGACCAGTTTTTGCCGGATTGATAAACTTTCTTGAAAATTTTTCAGCACATCTTCCGGCTTGCCTTGTGCATTGAGCACAATGGCGATTTTCTCCAATGCGACTGAGACATCCCGCTGCCAATCCATATTGCTTGAATCGTGGGCAACCAGTTTCTGACTGATCGCTAAACTTTCTTGATAATTTTTCAGCGCATCTTCCGGCTTGCCTTGCTCATTGAGCACATCGCCGATGCTCTCCAACGAAAGTGACACATCGCGCTGCCAACCCATATTGCTCGGATCGTGGGCAACCAGTTTCTGCCTGATCGCTAAACTTTCTTGATAATTTTTCAGCGCATCTTCCGGCTTGCCTTGCGCATTCAACACATGGCCGATTCTCTCCAACGAAAATGACAAATCGCGCTGCCAATCCATATTGCTCGGATCGTGGGTAACCAGCTTCTGCCTGATCGCTAAACTTTCTTGATAATTTTTCAGCGCATCTTCCGGCTTGCCTTGTGCATTGAGCACATCGGCGATTCTCTCCAATGCTATTGAGACGTCCCGCTGCCAACCGGTATTGCTCGGATCGTGGGTAACCAGCTTCTGCATGATCGCTAAACTTTCTTGATAATTTTTCAGCGCATCTTCCAGCTTGCCTTGTGCATTGAGCACATCGGCGATTCTCTCCAATGCTATTGAGACGTCCCGCTGCCAACCGGTATTGCTCGGATCGTGGGTAACCAGCTTCTGCATGATCGCTAAACTTTCTTGAAAATTTTTCAGCGCATCTTCCGGCTTGCCTTGTGCATTCAGCACATCGCCAATTCTTGTCAACGATGATGAAGTATCGCTTTGCCAACTGACGTTGCTTGGATCATGTGCGACCAGTTTCTGCATGATCGCTAAACTTTCTTGATAATTTTTCAGCGCATCTTCCGGCTTGCCTTGTGCATTGAGCACATTGGCGATATTCTCCAATGCGACTGAGAGATTTCGTTGCCAGACCTGTTCATGTGGTTCAAGCAAGGCAACATGTGTGATCAACGATAAGAAACGTTGATAGGCTTTCTCGGCTTCATCCAACAAGCCTTGCTGGATTAATCGATCTCCCTCGCTATTATACGAAGCAGCACGTCTGTTTAGCACCCTTGTTGATTGCCCCTCAATGCCCATTTCTTCATAATAATCGTTCACACGCTGCTGAATCATTTCGATGATGTCTAACCGACCGAGCGGCTCAAGTTTATCGCGCAAATCGAATACCAGAAAATTCAATACGTTTTCTGCTGCCTCACGCGCTTCTTGCGCTTGTTGTTTCGCTACATTGGCTTGTTCTTTTTGCTTCCATTGAAAAATACCAAACACCGCCACGATGAACAACGTTGCTAATCCGCTGTAAAAGACAATACGTTGTTTATGGGTCAATTTCCACGGCCGACTTTCAAGGATAGGCCGAGTCAGGCTGTCGTGGCTGAGCTCGTAAAAATTGCTTTCCAGCCGCGACTCCCTGCGTAAAAGGCGCGCTTCAACCAGCGGGATAAGGGCTTGGCTGTCAAGATGATATTGTTTGAAAATCTCATTTTCCTGCAGCGGCAAGCGAAATCCCTCCGCATTGAGCAGCCCTTCTTCGCATAAGCGTTGCGCATTGTTACGGTCACCCTGAGACAGTTTAGCTAAAGTTTGCTGGTAGAAATGTTTTACGATGACGTTCAGTCGCTTTTCACCACCAAGGACTTCACTTGTGATGCAAGCAACAGGCTGACCTTGGGCTGATTGCTGCGCTACTTGCTGCTCAATATCCCGGCACACCAGTTGCAGTTGAAAGGGTTCGATGACACCGGACTTGCCGCGCAAATAACGGATGATTTCCGTGAGCGCGTCGTCTGCATAGCTAAACGATGCCGTGATAAATTGAGTTGTCTCGTTGGGCTGGCAGGCAGCGGGTCGGCGAATAGCCTGTTCTGCTTGTGTATCCGATAGCGGGCTGAGCCGCACACGATCATCGAAAATTCCTGGAATCTCAGCAGCCAATTCCTGCAAGGCACCAACAAAATCCTCACGCACACTAATGATGACGTGCACATTGGGCGGTTGTTCGCTCAAGCTTGCTGTCAAAGCAAGATTGTTTTTATTGGCTGTATCGAGTAATTGGCGTTTTTGCCTGACATGGGGTGGCAATGCCGCGCGAAACAAATCACCGAGCTCGCGTGCCAATTCAGCCCGCTCTTGCGCGCTTCGCAACGTAAAAATCTCTTCAAACTGATCGAGTACCAAAACCGGAGTTAGCAGCACATCGCCCTGCCACAGCATCATGGTTTTGAAAAACTCCCACAGTGTTTTGCCCTCACCGGGTGTGTAATCCACGCCAAATTCCAGGCAAACTTCAGAAACGGCTGCTTGGATTGTTTCAAGCGGAGTAGTGGACAGATTGAAGCGTACAAGTAGGGGCAGCCTATGCTGCTCTTGCCGTAATTTCTCAAAAATACCGGCTTGCAGCAATGAAGTTTTACCTACCCCCGATTTACCAAACAATACCAATAACCGTGTTGCGCAGACTCGATGAAATAATAAATCAATCTCTTCCTCCCGGCCATGAAACAACAAGCGGTCGTTCGCATTATCATAAAACGAGCGCGGGCCGGGATAACGATCAATGGCTGGCAGATTCATGCCACTGCCTTTTTCTGGCGCTGATTCCAATCCGAATGGATTGCTTCAACTAATTGCGCCAATCCGTCTAGTTGATCAACCGCAATCTGATGCAATTGCTGTAATTGCGGTAGCACATTGCTGCCTCCTAAGGTAACCGGCAGGATAAAACGGAATCCGTCCGCTATTTTTTGCTGCCGATCCAGTGCGGTTGCAATTTCCTTATAGAAATAACCTTCGATTTGACTGGTCATGGCGGGTGTTTGCACCACAATGACGTAATTTACTTGTTGGTTGATCACATGTACGAGTAGCCGATCCCAGTTGTCGCCTGTACGTAAATTTTGCTTATCCTGCCAAGGCTCAATGCCCTGTTCCTGTAATTGTAAATTGAGCTGCTCCACTTGACTGCGATCTTCGCTGGCATAACACAAAAAAACCTTTGGCGCATCCGTCATCGCTTGCTGGGCAGGGATCGCTGGTTTCGCCGAAGTACCAAAGGCCTGCCGTAATTCTCTGGCAAAATCCAGCCAGGAGTAATGTTTGAATTTAATTTTGTGCAGGTGACTATAAAACACGACCGTCTGCGAGCAATCGGGCTGGTCGAAAAAATGCTTGTCTTCGACCGCCAATGACTCGTAGCTACGATTCTGTGCCTTCAGAACATGCAGTAATATGCGCTGATGCCATGAACGGAAACCGAAGCCGATAAACAACAAATTTTTACCTGGATCTGTAACCTGGCTGCGGACCATTGGCGGTAATTCTGGACTGGCTTTGATGATAGTGACTAAAAATTCCAGCAGATCATCTTCCGTCAATACCAAAGACTCTACATCGCTGCAGTCGCCATATAGATTATAAATAAAAGGCTGGTCGGCATTGGGTTGATTGGCAATCAGCGGTCGAGCACGCCTGAAATTATAATAATCCTGCGCGGGTTTCTTCCTCGCCTCAATCACAGCGTTGCTAAATAAATTATCCGGAGCGGCATTGATACACAGTGTAAACGGCAGTGCTGCTAGGTCTCTATGAAAATCGGTCGTTACATTCTGATAAGCGCTATAAAAATCATCAACTTCTATTTCCAGTTCATAGCGATCAGATGCTTGCTTGAAAAGCTGCGCAACATGCGCTAAATCATCTCGATTTATCAGATCCTTCGTTTCTTTTAGTACTTTATGATTAGCCAGGCGGCGAGCCAATAAAGTGGCTAGCGGCAAATGATCAGGACTATCCAGATCAAAACTAACTTGTGGCCCAAGTATAAGAATACAGTTACCACGTTTGATACTTTCGACTAATTTACGCCAACGTATCTCATCGGTAGACACTCGAATTCTCCCAATCTTGTTGAATGTAATGAATCAACCAGCAGTTTCTCTGTAACTACGCCAATTTAATTTTACTATAGGAGACTCTGATGAAGTCGCAAAAACTTGTAAAATACGCGGTAGATTGTAATCCCTGCATGGGAGCGCATTGATGAAACGATTAGGCTTGTCGATTCCATTATTTATCAAGAAACCGAAAGTAACTCGCCGACAAAAGTTTCTCGAAGAAATGGAGCCAATGATTCCTTAGTCAGAGTGGACGAATCGGATCGCGTCGCACTATCCGGTAGCGGGTTTGGGGCGTAAGTCATTTGCGTTGGAAGCGATGCTGCGTGAATTCGCAGGTTTAGATGCGGGAGAAGATGTCATGCCTGATGAAACGACGATCCTCAAGTTTCGTCACCTGCTGGAGAAGCATCACTTGACGCCACGCTGATAGCGGCTGCAGCATCGGCATCGGCCAAGAACCGGAAACGCAAACGTGATGGCGAAGAGGCGATTGTATTGGGAGATCGAGCTTATACTCGTAATGACCGCAATCTGGAAGCATAACGACAACCGGAAGAGCCAGCATGGGTTATGCCATTCAAACGCAAGGGCGGTGAGGAATTGCCAGCAGAACATGCCGTACTCAATCACATGCTAGCCTCACTACGTGCAAAGGTAGAACATCCGTTGCGTATTGTGAAACGACAATTGGTGATACCAAAACCCGTTACCGAGGATTGTTCAACAATGCGCAACAGTTTCATCTGTTGTTTGCTTTGGCTAATCTCTACCATGTCCGTAAGATGCGGATGCCGGCCACGGAATAATTCACGGATGCGGCGCTGAGTCCACTGCAATCGGCGGCCTGCACCTACCGGATAGCACTCGGTCCCGGGGCAGGGCAGAAGGTGCTGACGTTAAAAACCATTTCCACACAAAATACGCAACCACAGGGAAACAAAAAATACTGCGTCAATGCACATGGGTTTAGCCTGCATGCCGGGGTGCGTTGCGCGATGAATCAGCGTAAGGAACTGCAACATCTGTGCCGTTACATTACGCCACCGGCGATTGCCAATGAACGGCTAGCGCTAAACAGTGCCGGGTAGGTAGTGTTGACGTTAAAGACGCCTTATCGGGATGGCACGACGCATATTGTCATGTCGCCGTTAGAATTCATGCAGCGCCTGGCCGCATTGTGGCGGGAATATGAAAATCATCGCCGCCATCCTGGAATCCGCCGCAATCACTAAAATTCTTGATCATTTCGGTTTGCCTGCGCAGGCCTTCGAATTTTTCGATCCAACCTGATCCCGCGCTCGCTCCTCTCAATCCTCTTCATCACGGGGGTGACCTTTACCCCTGGGCATCTTTCGCCTGAAGCGCCAAAACGCGACAAAATCTTTGACTTTTTTGTGATAACTGAACCGGAATATAGTCATTTTTTGATCGATTATCACCGTGTTTGACAACCGAGCCAGCTTTCAGTAAATTCCTCACGGAAAAAAGTGGTTTATTTTTCCTATCCCCTATTTTCTGGTTGTCATTCTTTCGTACCGGATAAGTGAGGAGATGTTTTAATCTCAATGTGAGTTTTCGCACATGAGGTTTCTTTTGGGCATTCTAAATGTGTTCGAAGCTGCCATAACAAGTAAATCAGCTTTCCGCTAGAGTACGTGATCCTGATGCCTGTTGGATCAGGGAAAGCGGTGGTTTTTAACCGTGTGCAGATGCAGCGCACATGATCATGCCTTGTCATCCGGAGTAATGCAATGACCGAACAAACCAGGGTTGGGAATGCGACTGCAGTTACCATGCAGGCATCCGATGAACTTTATCAGTGGCTGGAGGCTGAGCACATCAGCTTCGGATTCACAACCTATCAGGCCAACCGGTTATTTCTGGTTGGCCGCAACGATAACGGTCGTCTGGCCGTAAACGAACGCCTGTTCGATAAACCCATGGGGCTATACGTGCATGACAACCGGTTATACTTGTCTACACGCTATCAGATATGGCAACTTGAGAACCGACTGAGTCCCGGCGAATGCTATCAAGAGTGTGATCGACTGTATATTCCCAGTCAGTCTCATACTACTGGCGACATAAATGTTCACGATCTGGCCGTGTCGGATGAGCAGGAAATTTTTTTTATCAACACCGATTTCAGTTGTCTGGGACGATTGCAGGCTGGATTCAGTTTTGCGCCCGTCTGGATGCCGCCGTTTATCTCCAAGCTGGTACCTGAGGATCGCTGTCATTTGAATGGTCTTGCGATGCAGGATGGGCAGCCGGCTTATGTCACGGCTTGTAGTACATCCGATGTGGCCGTCGGCTGGCGTGATCAGCGCACGGATGGCGGTGTCGTGATGCATATTCCGACCAATGAAATCGTAGTGACCGGACTGTCGATGCCGCATTCGCCGCGCTGTTATCAGGGCAAATTGTGGATGCTGAACTCCGGTACCGGAGAATTTGGTTACATTGATGGAAATCGCTTCAGATCGGTGATCTTCTGCCCCGGATTTTTGCGTGGATTGGCCTTCTGGAAACAGTATGCGCTGGTTGGTCTGTCCAAACTGCGTTCCCAGGTGTTTACCGGGCTGACGCTGGAGCAGAAATTGATCGATGGCAATATGACATCGCAATGCGGTCTCGCCATCATCAATCTCGATAGCGGAAAACTGCTGCATGTTCTGCATATTGAAGGCGTAGTGGAGGAATTGTTCGATGTCGTGGTGATACCTAACGTGATACGGCCCAAGGCACTGGGGTTTCAGGATGATGAAATCGAACGTCTGATTTCCTTTCCCGGTTCGAATGGTCTGCTGATCACCAAACCCACCGTTAGCCGCCCTGGTTTGAGCCAGCTGGCGCAGAAACCGGGTGTGCCTCGAATCTCCAAAAAGAATCAGCCTGAACTGCCTGACGTGAGGTATCAGAAAGTACTCAATCTGACCCCGGAAAACCTGCTTGCCTATGAACACATGAGTCAGCCGAGTCTGCGCGGACGCTGGTCGATGCATCCCCAGCGCGGAGCATTGTTAGGCATGTCGGCATCGGTGGATGGCAAAATGATTGGTCTCGTCGTGGCGGAATCCTGGCAGGAAAACGATCAGCTGGAGAACGAGATCATTTCCTCTTATGTGTCACCGGCATTCCGCCACTATCCAATCGAACAAAAGCTGCATGTGCATCTGCAGCGTGAGCTGCAGTATAATCAAAATCAAGTTTCTATCAATCAACCTGGAGAATAAACAATGTCTGAACCTATTTTTGAATTTGCTGGTAACAATCCATTTGGTCTGAGTAGCTTGTCGAATCTGGCGGATATCGATCATGATGGAGATCTGGATGCCTTTTCTGGGAATGCTGCAGGCAATACATTGTTTTATCGCAACACCGGAACCGCCAGCAATCCGGTTTTTGCAGCGCCGCAAACCAATCCGTTTGGCTTGACTAATGTCGGTGAAAAGAATGCCTTTGTCGACATCGATAACGATGGCGATCTGGATGTGTTTGCCGGAGATTTCTCCGGCAACACGCGATTTTTCAAGAATACCGGTACGGCAACCAATCCTGCTTTTGCTGCTCCCGTCAACAACCCGTTTGGTCTAGCCAACGTCGGCACCGATGCCGACCCCGTTTTTGTGGATATCGATGGTGATGGCGATATGGATGCTTTTGTGACCGAGTATTACGGTGGTGTGAATTTTTTCAAAAATACCGGCACGGCCAGCAATCCGGTATTTACCGCGCAGGCTAATAATTTTGGATTGAATGCCCGAGGTAATCAACCCAGTATCGGTTTTGTGGATGTCGATAGTGACGGTGATCTGGATGCTTTCGTGGGTTGGAATGATTATTCGACGTATATATCGTTGGATTTTTACAGAAATACCGGTACGGCCCAGAATCCTCAGTTTCAATACATCAAGGAGCTTCCTTTTGGGCTCTCAGATGCTCACGTGAGTACATCACCTCTTTTTGCGGATATCGACAATGATGGCGATCAGGACGCTTTCGCTTATAATCGCCCCAGCTTAAGCTTATATAAAAATGTCGGTGCCGGATATACGCCTTCGTTTTCCTTCGGTGGTACATTCGGTTTGGGTGATGTAGGTTGGATAGCTGCTGAACCGTTTTTCGTGGATATCGATGGCGATGGCGATATGGATGCTTTTGTAGGTCAGGGCGATTATGATGTTGCCGGCAAGACGTTATTTTTTGAAAATACCGGTACGGTTAAAAATCCGGCCTTTGCCGCATCTGTCGCCAATCCATTCGGATTGACCGATGTCGGCACCTTTGCCAGTCCCGCTTTTTTCGATATCGATGGAGACAAGGACATGGATGCCTTCATCGGCGATGCCAACGGCAACACGCTGTTTTATCGCAATACTGGAACCGCAACGAATCCTGTGTTCTCGGTGCCAAAAACCAACCTGTTCGGCTTGGCCGATGTCGGTGATGATGCTACCCCGACCTTTGTCGATATCGACAAGGACGGCGATCTGGATGCTTTCGTCGGCAATGCAGTCGGAAATACGCTGTTTTTCCGCAATACCGGAACCGCAACGAATCCCGTGTTCGCAGTTCCGCAAACCAATCCCTTCGGTTTGAAGGGCGGCAATGCGACTTTTGTCGATATCGATAAGGATGGCGATCAGGATGTATTTACGGGCAGCAATGCAACACAGTTTTATAGAAATACCGGTACTGCGAGTAATCCACAATTTGTCTACGGTGGCTTTGAACCTTTCGGATTGCCGGGTAGTGCTCCACGTATAGATGTAACCAACCAGACATTTGTCGATATCGATGGCGATGGCGACTGGGATGCATTTACGACATTTTTCTTTAACTACACTGGCGAGACATTTGCAGATTTTTTCATCAACAATAATGCTCCAAATACTGCCAACCTGACGGTTGCGGAGCATTACACCAAGGGTACGCCGCTTAATCTGAAAAATATTGTCGCAAGCGATCCCGATAGTGCAACGATCACGGCAACGCTGAAGCTGTCGAATGTGGGTGCGGGTAGTCTGAGCACCGACACTTCTGGCACGGTGACTTCGACGTACAACGCCGCAAATGGTACTTGGAATGCAATGGGCGCGCTGGCCGATGTGAATGCGCTGCTCTCCAGCGTCATTTTCATCCCGGCAGCGAATTTCAATGGCAATTTCACCGTCGATGCGAGTATCTCGGATGGTGCTGCGACAGCATTGACGGCGACCAAGAATTTCACCTCGGGTGCTGGCTCATTCTTAACTTCAACGGCGGCAAACAATGTGCTGACCGGCACTACATCGAACAACGATACCGTGACGTATATTACGGCGGCGTCGGCGGTAACGGTCAATCTGAACTTGACCACGCAGCAGAAAACCGGTGGTTCGGGACTGGATACGCTAAGCAAGGTTGAAAACCTGATCGGCAGTGCATTCAATGACAACTTGACGGGCAACGATGCCAGTAATGTGCTGGTGGGTAACGCTGGCAACGACACGTTGGCGGGCTGGTCCGGTGCCGACACGATGCTTGGTGGTACCGGCAATGACACCTATTTGATTGAAAATGCTGGCGATGTGGTGTTCGAGAAAGCCAACGAGGGTGTCGATACCGCCACCAGCCGCTTGACTTACAACTTGACTGCCAACGTCGAGAACCTGATCCTGACCGGCACTGCAGCAGTGAATGGCACCGGTAATGCCCTCAATAATATCCTGACCGGCAACAATGCTGCCAATCAGTTGAATGGTGGTGGCGGCAACGACACGCTGGATGGTGGTCTGGGTGCAAACCGTTTCACCGGTGGCGCAGGTAATGACATCTTCAAGTTCACGACGAAAGGACATGTCGACACGATTACCGATTACAGCGTCGCCAATGACACGATACAGCTTGATAACGCTGTTTTTACGGCACTAGGGCCGGTTGGCACGCTGCCAGCCGCGCAATTCAGGGTCGGCACCAAGGCGCTGGATGCCAATGACCATATCATCTATAACAGTACAACCGGTGCGCTGCTGTACGATGCCGATGGCAATGGCGCCACTGCGGCACAGCAGATCGCTACGCTGACGGCTGGACTGGCGATGACTAGTACGGAATTTGTGGTGATTTGAACAGGAGGAAGCAATATGAGCAGAAATCAGGATGAATAAGTAGGGTAGTAAAAGTTGGGCTGGTTGTGGGAAGATAAATAATCTTCCCGCTAGAGATTATCGAAGTGGATTTAAATTAGATATCATTCCGAGCCTTATTAATGCATGCTCTTCATGGTGTTTTTCCTTTTCACAGGTATTGTTTTTTTCGCAATATTCGGCTACGGAAACAGGGAGAATCATGGTGCAAGTAATCAATTTATGGAAAGGGAAAATGGGTGGGGCCAGGCGGTATGGGCAAGTCATTTTCTTCATGTAATGATTTGATTCATATCAATGAATAGTGTGTGATTGCTTATAAAATCGGGGTTTCCGGGTAATGGAAATATGTGATGTGATCATGACTGCAGAGGAATCAGTTAGAACATCCAACTGTTGAAAGAGTTATAGAATTCGTATAGGGTAATTTACTGGATAAACCCAGTATACATTGCATATCCCGTTTCATCGATGAAATTCCAGCCTAGCAGCTTCACCTGTCAAGCAGCAACCTATTGAACTTACAATAGCAGGTCAATTGCCGCGCCAACAAAAACGAATAACGCAGCATCAGGTATTGATCTGCATATTTTGGAGCAACTTCACGTCAAATTCAGTATTTACGTTTATCAAGACTAATCCTTTTGGGTTGAATGACAACGATGCTTCGAGTACACCGACCTTTGCAGATATTGATCACGATGAAGACCAGGATGCATTTGTCGGTAATTTCGACGGTATTACACAGTTCTATCGCAATACCGGCTCGATCAGTAATCCGGCTTGCGGGCATCGATAACGATGGCGACATGGATGTTTTCATCCGTACCAAAGCTGGTACAACAAATTTTCTGCTGATGATAGTACTTCGGCGTTTCTCACCAGCGGTGCGTGTACCGATACCCTGACCGGTTCAACGACTACACACGATACCGTGAATTATGCCGGTGCAAATTCTGCCGGTGCGCCAATGGGTGCTCTCACTGCCGATCCCATTGCGTTACTTGTTGGCTGCCCATCCATCGATATTGCAAGTCGTACACCGTGCCATCTCAACTTTTCTGGTCAAACAGGTCGGATTGAAACGAATTGATGCACAAACCGGCGCGATTACACTTATTCAACGTTTCGGTTCGGCGGCTAATCTCAATATTCATCTGCATTGCCTCGTGCTTGACGGCGTTTACCGTGTCCAGGATGCTGCGGCGGAATTCCACAGCGCACGGTCTCCGACGACTGAGCAGTTGCAAAGCCTGCTTAGCCAGATCATCTAGCGACTCATGAAAGCATTGACCCGTAACGGCGCGCTTATTGAGGAGGAGGTGATGAGCTACTGAGCTGAAATGGAAACGGATGCGGCGCCGAGTCCACTGCAATCGGCGACCTGCACACAGGAAAACAAAAAATACTGCGTCAATGCACATGGGTTTAGCCTGCATGCCGAGGTGCGTTGCGCGATGAATCAGCGGAACATCTGTGCCGTTACATCACGCGACCGGCAATTGCCAATGAACGGCTAGCGCTAAACAGTGCCGGGCAGGTGGTGTTGACGTTAAAGACGCCTTATCGGGATGACACGACGCATAATATTGTCATGTCGCCGTTAGAATTCATGCAGCGCCTGGCCGCATTGGTTCCTCGGCCAAAACTGAACCTTATCCGCTTTTATGGCGTGCTCGCACCGAATGACAAGTTGCGCCCAAAGATTATTCCAGGCGAGAAGAAAGGCAAAAGTAGCTCATCTTCCGCGCCGGAAGGGTGGCAACAGGAAAATTCCGCGCTGCATTTCCGCATTAAATTGATACCGGAATCGCCAAAAATAGGGTGAACAATGAAACAGAAAATTCCGAAATAACGGCTGAAAGTGGGGTGAGCCCCAGTGCCTTGAGTGATGATTCTGAAAAAGTGGGGCAGCTATAGTCATTCATTCATAAGGGTTTCGAGAATTTCGCCCCAATTGTCCCACTAAAAAATGAGGGGATCGGATTAGAACAAGAAAAATCATAATGAGGGATTCAATTTGCTTTCCTGAATAATGGAACAACCGTTTCATTATTTTTCAATGCGTCAATATAGTCCGCCCATTGTTGAATCAATTTGTGGCGCTCTTCTAGGAATTGTGTTCTGTCATAAGCTGCTTGAACTTACCCCTTTTTGGCGTGGGCTATTTGTGCTTCCAGTACATCAGGTGCAATGTGCAGTCTTTCCCTTGCTATGGTTCTAAAGGTTGCCCAGAATCCATGCGTGACAGTTTTATCACGCATTCCATTTTCCCTCAGCACCTTACTCAAACTGTCGCGCTGCATGTGCTTATTGATCGGATCACTGATACCAGGAAACACGAACGGCGATTCACCGGCTAAATCGCGAAATTTACTCAGCATTGATATCAGTTGATCGGGTAGGGGGGTGATATGGTCGTTGCCCATTTTCATCCGGCTGGCTGGAATATGCCATTCCTTAGCGACAACACCGGGGCGGGTTGCTGTGTATAAAACACACTAGCAAGGCTACCCTTGAATAAACTGAGTCAATGCCATTGATTGCCTTAAGTAGTTCTGGCAGTTCATTGGATTTTGTAATAGCGGCATAGTGTCTTTTTGTGAAATCGGGAAGCTCACCCTTTAGAGATAGCTCCTGGCCATCCTCCCGCAAGCTTGCTTGTATTGCATACCCAATGATCTGGTTGCAATATTGCCGCACTTTCACGGCCAGCCGTGGGGCGCGATCATGAACCTCCAACAATACCGGTTTAATATCAGCGGAAGAAATTTCAGCAATAGGTTTCTTTGCCAGTCTAGGGAATAAGGAATCGTCTAGTATCTCTGGTGCTTTGTGTGCCGTTTCTTTTGCCCATCCTTTTGCTTTATGTGTGTACCATTCCTCAGCTATGACTTTGAATGCGCCACGAATTGCGGTTTTCTGTTTTAGTTTTTCCGATTTCTTAAAATCAACAGGATCGATTTCCTGTCTTATCTTTTGACGGATTTCTTCGGCTTCTATGCGTGCTGCACTTGCGGACACATCAGGATATGATCCAAGGCCAATCATATTACGTCGCCCATCAGGTTGCCTGTAACGTAGAATCCATCGCTTATTGCCATTAGCATCTACAATCAGTTCTAAACCTTTTCCGTCATACTTAGTTTCTCCCGGCCTTGCAGTCCTGATTTGCACATCAGTAAGATTCAATATTTTTTAGGCATTGGTTCGGGTCTCCATAAATTCCTATGCCCAAAACTACGCCCAAAAATTACCGGCTTGGGACGGATTATTTTGGATTGCTACGGACAAAGTTATTGAATTACAGAAAGAGGTTTCTGGATTTGTGCGGATGGGTGTGGATGTCGATTCGGGGTTTCTTCTGGCACCAAATACCAATCAATTTAAGGTAGTTTCATATCGTATCGATTTCGTTGAGTTAACTAGCTGTTTCCAGAATTGATACCATTAGACTGTATCATAAGAAATCTACACACACCAACACCAATATTCTAGTTATATTTTTGTTGGCGCTTTTATGTCTTGAATTTTGATCACCTAATCATTACCCGTCCCATATCTATCACACGAAGCCTTAGAGCAAGTTTTCCAAGATGAGTAATAGCGGTAGGCTTTTTTGCAGGTTCTTAAGGCAATACAGTAGCTGAAACAGTTTGCGAATTCATGCAATATTTGTCTTTGCGTATTTTCTTAATCATGCGGCGAAGATAAGGAAGTAAATGCAAACATATTCAAAGAAAGTACTTGATAATCAATGAGTCTGGTGAAATAATGTTCGCTCATTAGAATCTTTATAGGGGGTGGCATGATAAAAGTGATTAAGACTGCGAGGACATGGATATATGTTTCTTTTCTAATTTGCAACAGCAATTTTGTACTGGCTGACATAACCAGTGATACAGAAAAATTGCTGAACTGGGCAGAAAGCAAATATCCCGAATTTTTTCCTGGACATTCTGCTACGCAGACAAACATCGAACCCTGGTTATATAGGTTTTACCCGGGAACAGGCGTGTATGCAGGTGTAAACAAAAGCGATAACGGCACTTATACCCTGGGAGGTCCATTCGGAAATAATCCAGTATTCATCGATTCATTGTCGAATCTGATCAGTAAAATTCCAACAGGTAACTGGCAAGGAGCTAAACCGGTACATCGACAAGCATCACAATTCTTCGATAAACTGGAAGTTGCCATTAGCACCAATGGAGATGCTGTGGCGGTCTGGCTTGAAAATGATGCCGGCACTGGCATTAATAGCGTTTGGGGTATGCATTACAGTGCAGCTACAGATGCTTGGGGTGCGCCTACGTTGCTTGATAGCGGTGCTCAAAGCGCTTATGAGCCCAAAGTAGCCATGGATGGCAATGGCAATGCTGTGGTCGTATGGATGCAACAGCTTGGAGTCGAGTTTAATGCTTCGGCTGCGCATTACCGAGTGGGTTCTGGTTGGGAGGCAGCCGTATTACTCGAAAATGAAAATTCCGCAGTCAACGGAGGATTTCAACAATCCAGTGTTGCCATGGATAATGCCGGTAATGCGATTGCGGTCTGGTCGCAACGTATCGGTGTTCAGTCTTATATCTATGCTAATCGTTACACTCCAGGACAAGGTTGGGGAACCGCAAAGTCAATAGATCTTCCCGATACTCCTGGAGAACTTGATCTTAGTTTTAATCCTAAGGTAGCCATAAACAATAGCGGTAATGCTGTTGTTATGTGGTCAGTCAGTACTTCAAGCTTCAAAGTGCGCCATTATCAGGTGAGTAGTGATACATGGGATTCGGCATTTACCGATCTTGGTCCTGGTATCACACCCGAGATTGCCATCAGCGACAATGGCAATGCTGTTGTCGTTGCTCCGGGGAGAGCCAATTCAGCTGAATTATATCAAGTATTAGCTTGGTACTATAAACCTAATACTGGATGGGGTACTACAGGAACCATTCTTGATCAAGGTCGTGTAGAGCAAGTTAGATCGCCTGTTCGTGTTGCAATGAATGCAAGTGGCAACGCAGTTGCAACATGGAGTCAGTTGGATTCTTCTGGGGTGGTTAGCGCATTTGCAAATTACTTTGAGAACGGCCAATGGGGAGGACCGACTACCGCCGAAAGCAACAATACTTCTGAAGTTGCAGATGAAGGTGTTGAAGCTGGCATAGACTCCAGTAATAGAGCGTTTTTGGTTTGGCGGCAAATTGCTCGCGATGGATCTTCTCGAAACAATTGGTCAAGCATTAAGCAATCAGGTTCCAATAACTGGAATGCCAGCTCACTTGAACCTGAGCCATTAATACCTAGATCATTAACTTTGCCACGGTTGGCTGTTAGTTCAACCGGTAAAGCAATAACTGCTTGGTTTCATCATGATGAGACCAATGGAACGGGAAATTATCTGGTCACCAATCTATTTAAATAAACCTTTGTGCTAACCTGCGATTCCCCGCGGCTTTGGCTGCGGGGGATAGATGCAGGAGGCGCAGAGCAAGTATTGCAGGCTAATTGCTAGAGGTTAAAAGGTGCTGTCGCGACTTGAAACCGAACTGATTGAATAGTGGCACGATTTGTGGGTTTTTTATTTTCATACGTTCGACAGGTGAATTGTTTTAGTGCAAACGCTGTCAGTGTCACGAATTGAAGCAAAGCGCGATATAGTCATTGATCGTAAAAGTTAAATTTTTCGAGTCGATTTTACGCTGAATGATCATTGTGGGAATTTGACGGGTTATAATGTCTCCATAAAAGCGACATTAATTAACAATAACAATATGCCACGATCAAATTTTCTAAGAACACCTTTATTGCACGGTAACGATCCAGAATTAAAACGAGAAGAAGTACGCAGGTATTTTCATGCCACCCTCGATTGCTATGAAGAGCTTTTTGAGACTTTACGCTCCGATGAAGCTTACTACAACAAACCAATTTCGTTGCGACATCCGCTGATTTTTTATTTTGGACATACTGCAACTTTTTTTATTAATAAACTAATTCTTGCAGGTTTAGTATCCGAGCGTATCAACCCAAAGCTTGAATCGATGTTTGCGGTTGGTGTGGATGAAATGAGCTGGGATGACCTGGATAGTACCCATTACAATTGGCCTACCGTTCAAGAAGTCAGGGATTATCGCAATACCATGCGTCAACGCGTTGATCAGTTAATCACGCAGATGCCACTGGTATTGCCGATCACGTGGGAAAGTTCTTGGTGGCCGATTTTGATGGGCGTTGAACATGAACGCATTCATTTGGAAACTTCGTCAGTTCTGATTCGTCAACATGCTCTCAAATATGTACGCCCGCACCCAAATTGGCAGCCTTGTTTAAAAGCGGGTAAATCGCCAGAGAATCAAATGATTGCAGTTTCATCCGGCAGCGTTACTCTGGATAAAAACAAGCAAAATCACCAATATTATGGTTGGGATAATGAATATGGCTTGCACCAAGGCGACGTAGCGGCATTTCAAGCCAGTCAATACTTGGTTACCAATCAGGAGTTTCTGCTTTTTATAGAAGCAGATGGTTATCAAACCGAGAGCTATTGGTTGGAAGAGGGCCGTTCTTGGCAGAAATTTACCCAAGCGGCACACCCCACATTTTGGGTTAAAAAAGACCATAGATGGTTTTTGCGTACCATGACGGAAGAAATTCCTATGCCATGGGATTGGCCGGTTGAAGTTAATTATCATGAAGCGAAAGCTTTCTGCAACTGGAAAGCAGTTGCAACCAAACAACCTGTTCGTTTGCCTACTGAAGATGAATGGTATCGTTTGTATGATGAAGCTAAATTATCGGAAGTACCTGCTGAAACCCCCGCTCATGGCAATCTGCATTTGGATCACTATGCCTCCAGTTGTCCGGTCACTGAATTTAAGCACGGTGATTTTTATGACATCGTCGGTAATGTGTGGCAATGGACCGAAACACCGATCTATCCATTCCCCGGCTTTGATGTCCATCCATTGTACGATGACTTTACCACGCCAACATTTGATAATCAGCATAATTTAATGAAGGGCGGATCGTGGATTTCATGTGGCAATGAGTCGTTACGGAGCGCACGGTATGCGTTTCGGCGGCATTTTTTTCAGCATGCGGGGTTTCGTTATGTCATTTCTGACGCGCCCTCCAAGCAACCTAGTTCTAATTATGAAACGGATAAACTGCTATCGGAATATGCTGAATTCCACTATGGTGATCACTACTTTGATGTGCCGAATTTTTCGAAGGCTCTGGCAGAAATTGCAATTAAAGCAATGGGAAATCGGCCTAAACGATCTGCATTAGATTTGGGTTGCGCATCGGGTCGCGCCACATTTGAATTGGCGCGCGCATTTGATCAGGTGACTGGCATTGATTTTTCAGCACGGTTTATCGGTCAAGGCGTACAACTCGCCAAGCAAGGCATCTTACGTTATGTTTTGACTGATGAAGGCGATTTGGTTTCTTACAAAGAGCGCACGTTGACAGGTTTGGATTTAGAACATGTCAAGGATAAGGTTGAGTTTTATCAGGGGGATGCTTGTAATCTGAAATCTATTTTAACGGGATATGATTTGATTCTCGCGGCTAATCTGATTGATCGTTTGTATGATCCTAGCAAGCTGCTTAATAGTATTCATGAACGTGTTAACCTAGGCGGATTATTGATGATCACTTCGCCTTATACCTGGTTGACGGAGCATACTAAAAAAGAATTTTGGATTGGCGGATTCAAGCGCGATGGAGAAAATTTCACTACGCTAGATGGTTTAAAAGCAATCTTAGAGAAACACTTTAAGTTGATTCAAGGACCGCAATCCGTACCTTTTGTCATTCGCGAAACCAAACGCAAATTCCAACATACGCTTTCCGAAGTCACGATCTGGGAGAGAATTTCTTGATCAATGGTTTTGATTTCGATCAAGAAATCAACCGTACAGGAACCAGTAGTACCAAATACGATGGGCGTCAAGGCATGTTCGGCAGGGATGATGTTATCCCTGCTTGGGTGGCCGATATGGATTTTGCCGCACCTCCCGCAGTTACGCAGGCGTTAATCCAACGTGCGCAACATCCCATTTATGGTTACACGTTATTTCCGGATAGTTTGTATGACGCGTTGATTGATTGGATGTTACACCGTCATGGTTGGTCTATTCAACGCGACTGGATTGTCATGTGTCCTGGCGTTGTGCCTTCGATCAATGCGGCCATTGTTGCACTGACTAAACCTAATGAGGGTGTTATTGTTCAGCCGCCGGTATACTTTCCTTTCTTTTCTGCGGTAACGCAATCCGGAAGAAACCTGATTCATAATCCGTTACGGATAGAAAATAAGGAAGAAAATCGTTATGCCATCGATTTCGATCACCTAGAGCATTGCGCCAAAAACGCGCGATTGTTGTTATTATGTTCCCCCCATAATCCGGTAGGACGAGTTTGGCAACCTAAAGAATTAGAGAAATTATTGGAGATTGCCAATAAACATAATTTGCTAATCTTTTCCGATGAAATTCATGCAGATTTAATCTATCCAGATCATCGACATTATCCAATAGCAAGCCTATCCAGCTCTGCTAACAATATCATTACTGCTGTGGCACCCAGCAAAACTTTTAACATTCCAGGTTTGAACTTGTCGGCATTGGTTATTCCCGATAAAACAACTCGAAACGCAGTTAAGGCTGTATTTAACAATTTCCATATCAGTCCATCCAATCCCTTCAGTATCACTGCGTTTGAAACCGCTTATCGAGAAGGTGAGGACTGGTTAAATGCATTGTTGATTTACTTGCGCGACACTCGTGACACTGTGCAAGCTTTCATGTATGACCATCTGCCAGAAATCAAGGTAACGCCTATCGAAGGAACGTATCTTATGTGGTTAGATTTTCGGGCTTGGGGAATGACTGATGCACAATTAAAACATTTTTTTGTTCATCAAGTCGGTATTGGTATGAGTCCCGGTATTTTATTCGGCGCAGAAGGAAGCGGTTTTATGCGATTGAATATTGGTGCGTCAAAACGAGTGATTCTTGATATTGGTAACAAAATAGTTAAATCACGATGAGTACATTTCTGTTATAGCCCGCGTCTTTATTTCATAAAGATCAATCCCATGTTTCAGGTGCGACAATTTGTCGCATTATATTTTTTAATAGAGTGAACTATAATTTTTTTTCCATTCTGAAGTCGAATGAATGGAGTGAAAGAAAGAAATTATAATTAAAGAATAGGATTCGAAACAAAATGATAAATATAAAACAAACCCTTATGACCGTTAGCGCCATTGGCACTTTCTTGGCATTTAGTATGTCTGCAAGCGCTACCTCGTCAGTAATCTATGCAGACCCTGTTCCTGGTAGTACCGAGCCTGGTGTTTGCAATGGCGGTATCAGCTACGAATGGACTGTAAAAATGGGCAATTCCAACACCGTTGGATTTGTCAATCATGTCGGCGCAAAAAGCTTTAACGAACCACCTCCTGCCTATGAGCCACCTTACACAGGATGGACACATACTTCTAACTGGGTCGCTTTTGAGTTATCAAAAGATGCGATGGTCGAAATTGAAGTGATGCGTCAAGAAGGCGTTCCTTATGCTTCGAAAGATTCCGCTGGTTTACCCATTATGGCAACAGCTCGCAACAAGTTAGTGCCTGCATTTGCGATTTATTCCGGTTGGGATGAAACCAGTTGCGAAGATCATCGCTATAACAATTCGGGTGACTTTGATTGGTCTACCGTTAAATATATTACCAATGCACCGAATAAAGGTACTTGGGCAAGCGTTAAACGTAAGATCAAACTCAAAGCAGGTAAATATACTATCGCTATCGGTGGTTCACCAAAAGTTTTAGAAACCTATCCTGATGCAACCTGTGATCCTTTGACGGATAAAGTATGTTATGCCTATACCGGTAGACATGGGTTTAGAGTCAATATCAAAACCCATTCAGTTGGAAAGGCTGCTGCAAGCAGTTCTGAAGATAGTTCTTCACCAAGTAACTAATCAATAATAGTTAAAGCTCTGCACAGTCTCCGATTAACCCGGAGACTGTTAATGTTCTAATCGTAGTTAAACTGTAGCGAACCTATCTTCTATGACTTTATCGTGATTCTTACGATAGTTGCTTGTTCTACTCATACCACATTTATTCTCCAGTAATATTGCCACGAAAAGTAGAGCGGCCTCCTCAGAATGTAACTGTTCAAGAAATCATAACTACCATTTGTTGCTGAGTTTTCGTTCAACTTTTCTAGACGGTCATTATTATGTATCAACGTTTTATTTTAATTCTAGTTTTCATTATTTTCCTGTTTAATATTAAAAGCAGTCACGCTGCCGAAGATCCTCCGCGACCTCCATCGCTAAAAACCATTTCGGTGCCTGAACCGAGTAACCTTGACGATTTCGTCATAGATAAACAAAAAGCCATCGAATTAGGTAAAGCATTATTTTGGGAGATGCGTGTCGGTAGTGATGGGGTAACCGCTTGCGCTACTTGTCATTTTAATGCTGGCACGGATAGCCGGTCTTTTAATCAAATCAATCCTGGTTCTAATCGTATTCATAACGACGGCGCGCCTGATCCAGATTTAACGTTTGATTTTGGCCCCGCACAACAATTAAAGCCCGAAGATTTTCCTTTTCGAAAACTCAGCAACATTTTTGATCGAGCTTCTCCTACCATGTCAGATTCCAATGATGTGGTTTCTTCACAAGGTGTCAAAGCAGCAAATTTTCTTTATACCAGACGCGGTAAAAGTGAAGATATCATTGTGCCGAGAATCGATACCGACGGTTTTTCCACATATAATAAAAATGTTCGTAGAGTAGCTGGACGCAATGCACCAAGTGTTATCAACGCAGTCTTTAATTTTCGCAATTTATCCAATGGCAGTGCGCAGAACGATTTTAACGGTGTCAACAGGTGGGGTTCACGTGACATTAATGCGAAAGTTTATCGCGTTGTTACCGATTCTAATCAGATCCAAGCCGTAACGGTGAGTCTCAACAATTCTAGTTTAGCATCCCAAGCTGTCACACCACCGATCAGTGATCGGGAAATGAGCGCAGCTGGAAGAACGTTTCCTGATATCGGGCGTAAATTAATCAGTATGCGCCCACTTGCGCTACAAAAAGTTCATTTTGAAGATAGTGTGCTAGCTAAATACAGCCGCTGGCCTAGTACTGGGCTGACAATATCTTCCTATCAGAAAATGATTCAAAATGCGTTTCATCCACAATGGTGGAAATCCTCTCAATTCATCCGAATCAGCGAAAATGGTGTTAACGTTATTTCGCATGGCAAACCAAGTCATTTCAATGACTATAGTTTAATGGAATACAACTTCTCACTTTTCTTTGGTTTGGCAATTCAAATGTATGTTTCCACGTTGGTGGCTGACGACACCCCGTATGATCGATTTATGATGGGTGAAAATTCAGCAATCAGCGAAGCGGCCATCAAGGGTGTTGATTTATTTCGCAGTCAATCTCGCGGCCGTTGTATCAATTGTCATGAAGGCGCAGAACTAACTGGAGCCTCCATTACTCGCGTATTAGCCAGTCCGGTAAGAATCCGTGAAGAACAAGCTTTTGATCGCGGTTTCAATAATGTTGCCATAAACCCTGTAACCGAAGACATTGGCTTAGGCGGCAAAGACCCATTTGGTAATCCACTTTCTTATTCACGGCATGCATCGACAAACATTCCTAATTGCGCCAATGGATTGCCGTGCCCGGTAATTGCCGATGGATTTTTTAAAGTGCCTGGGCTTCGTAACGTCGAGTTAACTGCCCCCTACTTTCATAATGGCGGTACTTTGACGCTACGCCAAGTTTTAGATTTTTACAGTCGCGGTGGAGATTTCCCTGCGCTTGAACAACTCGATGGCTCGGAAATTGCAGGCTTGAATATTTTGTCGAATAGCGAGGAAGAAAAAGCGAATCTCGAAGCGTTTTTGTTATCGCTCACTGATGAACGTGTACGCTTACGTAAAGCACCTTTTGATCATCCGCAATTATTTGTTCCCATCAAAGATAAAGGTCATGGTGATTTAGAGAATTCTAGAGAGAATAATCGAGGTGCTTATCTAAAAATCAATGCAGTCGGGAAAAATGGTGGTAGGGCTCTCAAATCTTTTTTACAGTGAAGTAGGAACTTTCGTGCGGAAATATCCATCTCATTGACCATCATCTTGCGGTAGCGCTAATGATATAACTAAACGCTTTATTTATTTGACTTAACCGATTATGATGAACGATAGATGTAGCAAGTTTCTTAACATTGAATACTGTAACGAGGTCGGTGCAACTGAATTACAGAGTGCTTATCTTAACAATGCACTTTACAAAGGAGTATGACTATTATGCAACTTAAAACCACGGTTATGGCAACAAGCATTTTAGCAATTTTTATCAGTTCACCTGTTTGGGCTGCTGACGCAGGTCATACATCGGAAGCTATGGAGCATGCCGGAAAAGCTCAAGCGCATGGTGAAGTCGGGCATGCTAAAGAGTCGCTTGAACATGCAAAAGATAGCTTAGCGCATGCTAAAGCTGCTGGTAAGGAGCATGCAGAAGCGCATAAACATATGGATGAAGCTATTAAACACTTGGAAGAATCCATCAAACATGCCGAAATGGGTCACGGTAAGGAAGCTGCTAAGCACTCTGAAGAAGCGATGAAACATATGCGCCAATCAGGACATTAATAAGCAATATTCATAATTTTCAAGTTTAGAGTTCAAGCTCACCATCAATATAATCAGTCCCTTGCCTGACTTTATGCCAGGTAAGGGGTTTTTTAATGCCAGTTTTCTCAGAGTGTTTTTAGTAAGATTTTACATTCCTTTTGCATTCTTCTTAAGATACGTCAAAAATTTAAGAGGTTTTTGTAAAGGGCTACAAATTTTTCCTATACTGGCGCTCAGCGCATAGAAAAAATCTAAAATTTACAATAAGAAGGCACCCAACTTTTTGAGATGATCGCTTCAGGTAGTTGCGTATAATCAAATCGTTCTCCGTCTTCTACCATTTGTTTAACATTAAATAGAATTGCCATTTCGGGTATGTCTCTGAAAAACAGGGTATAGAACGGCTTAACAAGAAGTTTCGAAACGCGTATGCCAATCGGACCAATAAAATTTCTTCTTTGTCCAACGTGGGCTACTTCGTCAATAGTAATTTCGTTAAGAATTTCTTTTAAACGAGCACTTACTTCGGGTTCATCGATAAATAACTTGCCTATCAAATCATCTAAATGGCAGTAAAAAGTAACACCCATTAATTCTGTCACGAAAGCCGGCGTATCGAGCAAGTAAGAAGGCAATTTTGGAAATTGCTCATAAATTTTTTCTTTCATGGGACTCAGTGGAACCCATTTTACTTTGTCTAAACCGCAAGTTCGTAACATTTCATCAAATAGTCTGACGTGACAAAACTCTTCGGCCAAGTGAACGCGGCTAATTTTATCTTCAATCGTATAAGAATTTTCCATATTGGGAATGACTTCCCACGCACCCTTAATGCCAACCCACTCATGTCGAGCAAATTTATAGATCGCTGAAAGTACAAGAATCAACGGATCTAAAGTTTTAGGATCGTCTTGCATTTCAACATAATTACGATAAAAAGCATCAGGATCTTCAAGAGGTTTCCTAAGTCGGATGGGGTTGTCCTGAAAATATTTAAGCCTTACCCTTTTTTTAGCGAGATCTTTTTCCTCTTCTAAAAGTTCGCCGCCATGATTCTGAGTAAAAATCCAATAGTTTTCGAAATTAGTGTTTCTTTCAGTTTTCGAAGCTGAGGTAAATATAGAACGATATTTTGATTGTGGCATTTTGAATATTTGTAGTTATTAAAGTTATATTAAGCTGTTGTGGAAAATACGCAGCATTTGATAAAAATGCTGGATTTTAGGCCCTATTTGCCACAAGATCATTTTTACGATTCAACGGTATATTGTTTTGAGTGCTATATCCTCTTTGTAGTATTGGATTCAATGAACAGTCATCGTAAGGAGCTAAGAATTAATTCGAGTTAGTCTTTAAAAAATGACGCACAAGAAAAGTTACCTTCTTCTAAAGAAAAAATATTCAGTCATCAGAAATTGATCCTCCTAACCAGGAACGATTAATCAGCTATTTTGTTTACATGCTTCGATCGTGTGACGTACGATATCACGAAAAATCTGAGAACTACGAGGATTGTATCCAGTAGAGATCTTTTAAATTGTAACGAACGACAATAGGAGTTAATGGAATCGTGCGAGAGGCTGAATGATGACTAAATTAAATACACATTCAATTCAGTAAGCTATTTCTAAAGAAGTGAACGGATAAACTGGTAGCTAAACAGAATATTTTCTCCCCGTAGCATAGGCCACGGGGGGGCTTGAGTTAAACTACTCCTCTTCTAATATCACTTGCCTCTGGCAGAAGAGTATTGAGTCGTTTTAAAGCCGCTACTATTGTTTCGGAAAGCGTTGCTGCGATTATTTTGATCTAATCCACCACCTCGAACTCGCTGACCGTTACTGTTTCGACCGAATTCATTGGCAACTGCAAAACTACGTTGATCTCGATTTGCAGCAAATGGCGAAGGAGAACGTTTGCGCTTCTGACCGACGCTAGGAGTATCTTTTCCACCATTGCCTTTAAAACGCGGCTTAAATCTTGGTTCCAATCCAGGGATAGTATGTGCATCAATTCTCTGTCCCGTATAACGCTCAATCCTGGTCAAATGCGTGCTATCTTTTTGCGAAGCAAAGGAAACGGCAATCCCTTCTGCACCTGCTCGTCCGGTACGCCCAATTCTATGCACGTAATCTTCCGCAAATTTAGGTAAATCGAAGTTAATCACATGCGTTATGTCTGGAACATCGATACCTCGCGCTGCAACATCGGTAGCAACGAGTACGCGCAAGCCACCATTGCGCAGCCGAGTTAGCGTACGTGTACGCTCCCGCTGGTTCATATCTCCGTGCAATGCCGCTACAGCGTGACCTTGCGCGTATAAATTATCGGCCAACGTATCTGCGTCTCTTTTCGTAGCCGTGAAAACAATGGCTTGCTTGAGTTTTTCGTCGCCTAACACGTGATTGAGCAAGCGATTTTTATGCGACAAATCATCCACATAATGAAGCCTTTGTTCAATATTTTCCAGTTTGCTCTTTTGCGAAGCAACTTGAATTCTCTTCGGCGATTTCAACAATTTTGAGGCTACTTTATTAATAGCGTCATCCAATGTGGCCGAAAACAGTAGAGTTTGCCTGGTAGCAGGCGTTGCTGCAGCAATAGTTTCTACATCTTCGATAAAACCCATATCTAGCATGCGGTCCGCTTCATCTAACACCATCATTTGCAGGCGTTTGAAATCGATGCGGCCACGTTGCAGATGATCAATCAGACGACCAGGCGTGGCTACGAGAATATCGACTGGTTGCGATAGCAGTCGATTCTGCAATGGGTAAGGCATGCCACCCAAAATACTGACTACTTTGATGCGTGGCAAATACTTACCATATTTCATGGCTGCTTCAGAAACTTGCAATGCAAGCTCTCGCGTGGGTGTCAAAACTAAAATACGCGGTCCGCGACCCGGTGTTTTCACCGGTGTTGCAAGTAAATTCAATGCTGGCAGCATGAAAGCAGCCGTTTTGCCAGTCCCCGTTTGCGCTGATGCCATTACGTCGTGGCCTGCAATGAGTTCCGGAATGGCTTGTTGTTGAATCGGAGTAGGCGCAGTATATCCTGCATCCTGAATGGCTTTAATAATGGAGGGGTTTAGATTTAATGCTTCAAAAGACACGTTATATTTTCCTAAGGGAAGTTGAGTATACATCACAGCAGGAAAATCTAATCTCCGACTAAAAATGACCCTGCTAGTGCGCTAAAACACCGCTACTAACCAGGAGTACTTTACATTTTTCGGAGAAACTTGAAAAAGAGAGGCCAGGAACGATGGAGTTTTAAAATTCGATCGCGTAACAATTTAAAAAAACTTTATCTTGATACATCGAGTCGAATCAGGAGCGCAATTATACTCAACAAAACAAAATCAAGCAATTAAAACTTACAAAACTAACCCGCATTTCCTCTTTTCATACACACATAGTGAACAGCTATAACGCCACCCTCATAACTTTAAAGCAAGAAACATAATCACCAGGGCACTATCTGTCCATCATAAGCAAAAAAATTACCCGAGTCTTCCATTTTTAATTGATTGATGACGCGACGCATACCGGTCACACTTTGTTCAGTCGTAATAAGCGCATTTGGTCCACCCATATCAGTTTTTACCCATCCTGGGTGTAGCACGACTACTTTAATTTGTTGTGGTTTCAAATCAATGGACAAGCTTTTGGTAACAATATTCACGGCTGCTTTACTAGAACGATAGATATAGCTGCCGCCCCCACTGTTATCCGCAATACTACCCATTTTACTGGTGATGATGGCGATTGTTTTGAGTTGGCTACGTGCAATTTGCTGAATAAAAGCTTCGGTCATTTTTAATGGTGCCATAGTATTGACTTCAAATGCATACTGCCAAGCGTCATAATCTGTTGAACCGAATTTATCACCCTTATCTGAAGGATAAACACCGGCATTGTTAATTAGCACATCAATAGTTGCCTCGGATAAGATTCCTGATAATTCATTAATCTGCTGATGATCGACCATATCCAGCGCATGCGTTTGTATAAGCTTCGGGTATTGGCCACTCAAATAATGCAATTTTGTTGCCATATCCGGATTACGACAGCAAGCGATGACATTCCAACCTTCTTGCGCATATTGTTGAACAAACTCCAAACCAATTCCACGATTGGCGCCCGTAACTAATACTGTATGCATATGGTTTCCTATTAAAATATATTGACGAATGATAGATCTAATCAGATTCGATTCATATGACTCGCATTATTGAGAAGAATTTACCGCGAATTTGTTTTAGAACGGTAGTAAGTCTTAAGAGCGTTGTGCTAAGCTAAAAGTATTACGTCGCTTATAGCGTACATCGAATTAACAATGTCGTGTCGGTTATGGTACATGCCCTAATTCGGCCGAACAAATTATTGAAATGCAAAGTTATGATTGAAATTATTGCCGCTGTTTCACGCTGGTCACAATTGGCAGCCAATCTGATTGTACTGGGAAGTTGTCTTTTTTTTGCGCTGATTGGAAAAGATCGCGCAATATTCAACGCCTCCTGGTTGTTGCGCATGGAAAAAATTTTTCCCTGGCTAGCATTGATTGTCTTAATAGGTTTGGTCGGTATTCTGGCAACAGCCACTAGCGCGGCAACAGGATTACTCGCTAATTTGTGGAATCCTCAAGCATGGCTCGACATTCTAATCAATACCCAAATTGGTCACATTTGGCTAGCCCGAGCGATCTCAGCGACATTATTACTGATAACGTTGCTAATTTTATTGCGGCAGAATCGTCGGCGCTGGCATTTCGTCGTGATAGCGATAGTTGCATCTTTGCCTATTATCGCAGGGACATTGATGAGTCATTCCAGCGCTGATGAAATGTCATTTATCGCCATTGCCCCTTATGCAGCGCATATCTTATTAGCGGGCGCTTGGTTTGGCGCTTTACCGGCAGTTTTACTGATATTATTCAGTGATAAAAAGCGTTTTGAAAATGAAGCGCACCTGCAAAAATCCGATTATCTATTCACATTTTCATCGATCGCGCTTCCTGCGATGCTTCTGTTGATCATAACCGGAGTTGTCGTAACGGACCGGCTTGTTGATAACCAATTTCATACTTTAGTAGCCAGCCCGTACGGCTGGTTATTGAATATCAAATTAGGCATTCTGGCTATTATTCTGTTCATCGCGTATCAGGTACGAAATAATTGGTTGCCGGGATTATCGAAAAAAACGACAGAATTTGCGCAACGTCAAGACATCTTTGCATTACGGAAGTGGGTTCGCATTGAATTTGTTTTCGCTGTGTTTCTAGTACTCTTTGCCACTATTTTAGCGAATACACTTCCGGCTAAACACAGTATGGTGCAGGAATGGCCTTACTCTTTCCGATTATCGTTTTATGCGACCGAAGATCTGACTGAGCAAGAGCTTATTCGACTTGGCATTGCTTTGTTTATCGTTGCGTTGGCTTCTGTCTGGTTTGGTCTTAGCAACCGTTGGGGGGCATTAAAACTAATTGTTATTCCAAGTGTACTCGCCCTAAGCGCTTCAGCTATCGCTTTGCCGTATATGGCGCTCAAGGCTTATCCCGAAACTTATTTAAAACCTTCGGTGGCTTTTGATGCGGTTTCGATCGCCAACGGCATGAAATTGTTTACAGAAAACTGCGTTGATTGTCACGGCCCGCAAGGTAAAGGAACCAGTAAAATTATCGATCCCGATATCAAAGATCCGACCGACTTACTGACGCAGCCTCACACCGCGAGCTATACGGTCGGAAATACTTATCATCATTTAACGCATGGCATTTCTGGTACTAAAATGCCGGGATTTTCCGCCAAGTTATCCGAAGAAGACCGTTGGGATTTAGTTAATTTTCTTCATGCGTTATCACGTGGATTTGACGCGAGGCTGCTCGGTAGCATGATTGCTCCTGAAATGCCATCGATTGCATCGCCAGTATTCAATTATGCGGCGCATAATGGATCTGGAGGTAGTTTGAAAGATTTTCGGTTACAAAAAAATGTGTTGCTGGTGTTATTTTCGTGGCCGCAATCGCAACAACGCATTCATCAGCTCGCTGCGGCTTATCAGGAGCTCGTCGCTTTAAATACGGAAATTCTGGCTATCCCTAATCGCAAATTATCAGAAGAAGAATTGATAACCATCTCAAAGATGGTTCCTTTTCCAGTGGTAACCGAAGGATGGTCTGAAATTAAAGATAGCTACTGGTTGTATCGTCGGATACGAACCGTACCTGATTTATCCGGCAAAGGCATGTTTCCAAGTCATATTGAGTATATGACGGATCGTTTTGGCTATCTACGCGCTCGTTGGGTAGCACAATTTGAAGGATTCGGATGGCAGAGCATTGACGCGTTAACTTTACAATTAACGAAACTCAATCGAGAAGAAGAAATTATGCCGCCTCCCGGCGAACATGCTCATTAATTCACCCGCTAATTAACAAGCATATTTGTTTCGGTTTAAGAATGATGATCAGTAATTTTTTTGTTCGTGAATAAGTAATCTTTCAATTCCTTATCGAATATTGAATCTTGTCGACGAATCCATTCCAAAACCATCGCCGCATGTTCTTTTTCTTCGTCACGATTATGGATAAGAATGGCTTTTAACTCGGGATTTTTACAAGCATCAACGCGTTGATTGTACCAATCCACCGCTTCAAGTTCTTCCATCAATGAAACAATGGCACGGTGCATATCGCGAGTTTTTTCAGATAATTCATTAATCGGTTCGTGATAGCCTTCATTAGACATAACAAATGCCTCCTATTTTATCAACATCAAAGGCCCATTATAGCCAACTTACTGAGAAATAAGAATTTTGAAAAATTTAGAGGCTGTAGTAGATTCGCTTATCATTTAAACCAATCTACTACAATTCCTTATTTTTCATTCGCAAAGAACTGACAAATGCAAGCGGATCATCGCGCAAGAATGCCTTTTATCGATGCTTTAAAAGCTATCTGCTGTTTATTGATCGTCGCGCATCACTTGGCTATTTATGGCCCTATGTCGGATTTTGCTTATCCGTTGATGCCAGGATTGCTCGATTGGTTGCGTGAAGACGGGAGAATCGCGGTACAAATGTTTTTTGTCATTACGGGTTTTTTGGTTGCAAAAAAACTTGCACCGCAGGGTTTAGCGCTTGACAAAAATCCTATCGAGCTTATCCAGCGGCGCTATGTGCGATTAATTACACCTTATCTGGCGGCATTAACGCTCGCGATTGCCGCGGCCGCGCTGGCCAGAATCTGGATGCAACATGAATCGGTACCCGGTGCGCCTAATTTACTGCAACTACTCGCGCATATCTTTTTGCTGCATGATCTACTGAACCAGGAGGCTTTGTCGGCGGGTGTCTGGTATGTTGCCATCGATTTTCAATTATTTGCGCTGACAATTTTAGTATTGTGGACTGCCCATCGAATCCAGAATCGATATGCAGGACTGAAAATGTTGAACATCATTTTAATTTGCAGTTTAACCATCGCTTCCTTGTTCTTTTTTAACCGGGATCGTTACTGGGACGAAACGGCTTTATATTTTTTCGGCGCTTATGGCCTCGGCATTCTGACTTATTGGACATCGATCAGCGCGCGTCAAGTACTTTGGTTCACCGTACTAATGGCACTGATTTTTGCCGCGTTGATGATAGATTTCCGTTCACGCATTGCTGTCGCAGGCAGTGTTGCCTTGCTATTGGGATTGGCGCATTATTTTAATGCGTTACAGAGTAGGCATATCCCCGGTTATCTGACTTATCTTGGGCGTGCTTCTTATTCCATCTTTTTAATTCATTTTCCGGTACTGTTGATCATCAATACTGTGTTTTTCAGATTCTTGCCGCATCAACCTGAAATTCAATTATGCGGTTTGCTATTGGCGATGTGTGCCAGTATCGGCAGTGGTATTTTACTTTTTAACTGGCTTGAGGCCCGCCCCGTAACCAAGCGAGTGCATATCTTGCTGCCTGCAGGGTTCATGACCTGCGGTTTATTGGTCATGCTCGGAAGTAGTTAAAATTGTGATTTTGTAGTCGTTACGCGTATTGCTAATAGTAATCCTCCCATTTTCAATAGGAGCATGGAGTGGATACGGGAGCATCGTTCATCCCTGCCAGGCAAATGTGAGACATTTTCGAGGAAGTAAAAAGATGTAACTTATCAATGGCGAGCATTTTGGCCTATTTTCAACACCGTAGGTTTGATGTTAGGCTTTCTTCGGCAACCCAGCCTACCGCACTTTGCGCTAGCTACCCAAGTCATTCAGGTAAGTACGAAAAAGCAACTTATCTTCTTTCTTCATTAAGATATGATTAAATTTCTCGATGTTTGATTGAGTAAGTAAATTGCAACCGAGTGCTACCGAATTGACTGCCTTTTCCATTGTTTTTTCGACGCTATCGGCCAATTTAGTCCAGTCGCGAAGCTCATTATAAGATAGCGAATCAATATCTTTGCCTTTGAATGTACGAATTTCTTCTTCTAAGCCGAGTACAAGCATCTGTCTCAGGTCATTTTCCGGATAGAGCGCTTGAAGTCCATCAATGAAAGCCACTGACTCAGAAATAACATGTGGATGCTGAAGCTTTCTGCCTTGTGCTACCTCCAAGGCGGATACTTCGGATGAGGTTGCTTCGCGCTCGATAGTCAATGAGTTCGTGCCGTTTCTCAACATCATAGAAATTCGGCGAACAATAACTTCTGGGCAACCTTTATTTAATGAAACAAGAGGTCTAGTTTTCTTGTAAACCCAGTCTGCTCCTCGTGACTTCCGCCGTAAATCTAAGAGCGCTCTCTCAATCTTATCGATTTGTAAACTGAAGCTAATTAACTTCTTTCTGTTTTCTGCTTCAATAATATCTCGATCGAATTTCTTTGACATGTTTTCGAAATCAATGCCGAAATATTTCTTTCCGCAATCCTTTCCAATGTTTGTAGATAGTCCTTCCTTTGTTGTGGCGATGTATCCCTTTGCATGCGGAGTATGGCAATTCGATAGACCGCACTTGATCTTATCCTTAAATATATAGCGTCCAATAATTGAGTCCAGTTTGTGATTTGATGGATTGAGATCTGACACGAAACCAGGTCGTGTTTTGATATCCTCCCAATTTTCGATTATGGTCAACCCTTGTTCAGTATTTAGCGTAATCAAAATGTAACCTCCTCGCTAAATTGGCTTTCGAACTGAATCACCTTTTCACCGACAAAAATAAGCGGATAGCTTTTGTTTGCTACAGATTTTTTTCTTTACATTAATATCATGCAAAGAGTCAGATCTTAACATCACTCATCCGCAATCAACGCATCACCCGATAATCAGCCACCAACCGACATTCCCCACCCGACGCAACTTCTCGAACATCATTCGCCGCATTGGTCGTTTCAACACACAGCAAACGTTTGTAATCGTCATCTTCCAGATCCGCCATATCTTTGGCGATTTTCTCCCATGGGTTCCACACCACGGCGGTTTTGCTGCCTTGCGAGGTGATTTGGATGCGGCGGTTGAATGCGCCGTCGTCGATGGTCAGCGTATTGCCGACGTTCAGATAGATCCGGTCGACTTCGGCATCAATAGTTACATCACCGGTTTGGTGTCTTTGCACACTGCCACCACCGGCTTTGTCGAGGTAATCGCAACCGGCAATTCCCGTTACTTTCGCGCGGGTAATGTCGCCGACTTTGAAATAGGTATGGAACGCTTGTGTGATGGTGAATGCTTGCTTGCCGGTATTGCGCGTGATCAATGACAGGTTTAACGAATCACCGATGACGATTTCCTGCCGTAGGCTGAACGCATGCGGCCAAATGACTTGCGTTTCTGGTGTATCGTCCAGTCCAACGGTCACTTTAATGTCGCCATTGGCTAGCGCTTCGGTCGCGATTACATTCCAACCGCGATTGCGCACAAAACCGTGGCCAGGACGGCCTTTGCCTTCCGGATCGGTACCGAACCACGGCCAGCAAATCGGCGCGCCGCCCTTGATGGCTTTACCGTCCTGGTAATACGCTTTGGCGCTCAAAAACATCACGTCTTCCGGCTCACCGGCAGGCTGGTACGACAGCACCTGACCGGCATGGACCGAGATCAGCGCTTTGGCTTTGGCGGTTTTTACTTGGATCATCGGCAGTCCGCCGTTACCGGCGATAAATTCCACTTTGCCTGCGATGCCGAATTGTGCGTTGAGTTGCTGGATTATCATAATTTTCCTTTGTTATTAATTGATTGAGATTAGTCTTGGATCGGTATCACCCGGCTGGCAGCAAGTTTAGCACGCTCGCGCGCTTGATTTGTATCGACTCCATTGGCTAAAGCGACTCCCATACGGCGACGAATAAAAGACTCAGGTTTACCAAATAAACGCAGATCGCTTTGTGGTACGCTCAGCGCTGCCGAGATGCCCGAAAACGCAATACCTTGCGCTTCCAGTTGACCATAAATAACTGCACTGGCACCTGGATTCAATAGGGATGTATCGATCGGTAGTCCTAAAATGGCGCGCGCATGCAATTCAAATTCACTTTGTTTTTGGCTGCACATCGTCACCATACCGGTATCGTGCGGGCGCGGACTGACTTCGCTAAACCACACTTGATCGCCCTTGACGAAAAGCTCTACGCCAAAGATACCTAAGCCGCCTAAGTTGTCGGTTACTTTTTTCGCAATGTCTCGAGCGCGTTGTAGTGCCAGCGATGTCATCGGTTGAGGCTGCCAACTTTCAACGTAATCGCCATGCACCTGAATATGACCGATCGGTTCACAGAAATGGGTTTGTGTGTGGCCATCATTATCCAATGCTCGCACGGTGAGTTGCGTGATTTCATAATCAAAATCGATCATGCCTTCGATAATGACACGTCCTTGATCCACTCGACTACCGCTGGCCGCGTAATTCCAAGCGGCTTCAACTTGTTGGGCGTGATCAACGCGCGATTGACCTTTTCCTGAAGAAGACATCACCGGCTTAACAAAACATGGATATCCAATGCCGCTGTCAATGGCAGCCTGTAGTTCCTGTAGGTTACTGGCAAATGCATACGGTGATGTTGGCAACTTCAATGTTTCTGCCGCAAGCGTACGGATCCCTTCACGATTCATCGTCAACTGAGCGGCGCGTGCGGTTGGAATGACCGTTACTACGCCTTGTTGCTCCAATTCGAGCAGAGTATCCGTTGCAATGGCTTCGATTTCCGGCACAACAATATGCGGACGTTCTTGTTCGATTAATTTTCGCAGCGCCTGTCCATCCGCCATACTAATGACATGCGCGTGATGGGCTACTTGATGGCCTGGTGCATTCGCGTAACGGTCGACCGCAATCGTCTCCACGCCTAGGCGCTGCAACGCAATAATGACTTCTTTGCCTAACTCGCCGCTCCCTAATAGCATGACTTTGGTGGCTGAAGACGACAGTGGTGTTCCAATGATCGATCGTTGATTCATGATGAATGATTTCCTGATGACTGCTTGTTATTTTGTTGCTCGAGCGCCCATTGAACATGCTCTCGCACCAATTCCGATGAATCATTTAACCGCGCTTGTAACGCGTTGACTATTTCAATTGAATAAGGCGCGTTACCCAGCCCAACGGCGATGTTGCGCAACCACTGTGCATAACCAATGCGGCGAATCGGGCTACCAGCCAGTTTAGTTTCAAACATTTGTTGATCCCAGGCAAACAATTCTAGCAAGGAAGCGTTGTCCAGGCCATTGCGTACATGAAAATCGTTTTCCATTGTGATATGTGCGTATTTGTTCCATGGGCACACCAACTGACAATCATCGCACCCATAAATACGGTTGCCTATTAAAGGTCGCAAATCTTCTGGGATACTGTCTTTTAATTCTATCGTGAGATATGAAATGCACCGCCGTGCATCGACCGTATAGGGTGCAACAATGGCTTGTGTTGGACAAACATCGATACACCGAGTGCAACTGCCACAATAGCTATTGACGGTTGGTTCATCAATAGGTAAGGGTAAATCAGTATAAATTTCCGCCAAAAAAAACATCGAGCCAGCCTGACGCGACAGTAGTAACGTATGTTTACCACGCCACCCCAACCCCGATTGTTGCGCCCAAGCGACCTCCATAACGGGTGCGCTATCCGAAAAAACACGATGGTGAAATGTACCGACTTGTTCTGTGATTTTATCCGCTAATTTTTGTAACCGCGCACGCAAGACTTTGTGATAATCGCGCCCTAAGGCATAACGCGAAATAAACGCTTTTTGCCCATCATGAATGACTTCCCAACTATCTTTCACATCAGGCGGTGCATAATTCATGCATACGGATATGACACGTTGCGTCCCCGGTTCGAGTTCGGCTGGCCGGGTACGTTTTGTACCATGTTTTGCCATGTAATCCATGCCGCCGTGATACTCTTTGCTTAACCATTCAGACAACTCTGATTCCACCTTGGACATATCAGCCTGCGCATCTGCGATACGCACCTCGTGAAACCCGAGTGCTTTACCCCACTCTTTTATACTGTTTGCCAACACGGCATAATCGATCATCTTTGTTTCAATCTTATTGATAGTTCACTATGAAATTACCAGATCCCACTGATTCTGATTCGAAGCCACACGATAATCTCTATTACCTTGCTGATGAGGCTGCCATGTTGGATTTTGGCAACAATTTTTCGTCCCAATTGCAAGCTGGCTTAGTGATCAATTTGATCGGAAATCTAGGTGCTGGCAAAACCACGCTGGTGCGTGGCATTTTACACGGCCTTGGATACCAAGGCACGGTCAAGAGTCCGACCTATAATTTAGTTGAAATCTATAAAATTTCTAGGTTATACTTGTATCACTTTGATTTTTATAGATTCAATGACTATCAAGAATGGGAAGACGCGGGTTTTCGTGAGTACTTTAATTTGGCATCGATTTGTTTTGTCGAATGGCCCGAAAAAGCAGGAAACCTCTTACCACTCGCGGACTTACAGATTGCTATAAAAATCCTTGAAACAGGCCGTAACTTAGAAATTAAAGCGCATACCGATGCAGGGAAACGGTGTTTAGAACATTGGCGATCTCACAACAAAACTCAATAGAGAAATACTCAATTCTCTCAAGGCAGATTCGTGTCTTGAGTTTTTTGTTCATAATTTTTTTGAACTTGATGACTTTCAATCAAGCTGCGTTGGCAGTCGAAGGAAATCTAAAATCAGTCAACATAGGATTAACACCCGATTACACTCGCATTTCGCTTGAATCGAGTGAGCCGCTGCAATACGATTTAAGCACTTTAGAAAATCCACACAGAGTGGTCTTAGACCTCAATAATATTAAGTTATCGAATACGTTGGGTGCTTTGACTCAGAAAGTGAATGCAATTGATCCTCTGATACGAAAAATTCGCATTGGACAATTTAACTCTGATGTAGTACGTTTAGTGTTTGATTTGAAAGCCAATGTGGTACCTCATGCTTTTTCATTGAAGCCGCAAGATGGTTTTTTGCATCGCTTAATACTAGACATTTATCATCCTGAAAAAGCCAAAAAGCTTACTGCCAGTGGCGCGCAAAAGAAAAACCCAACGAATAAAATAGCCGCTGAATCAGATCAATTGGATCAACTCGTTAGTACGTTACTTGGTAGCGAACTACCAGAAAAAATAACGCAAACACAAACTCGTCGACCGCGAACTAAGCCCGAACAATCAGCTTTACAAACCAAGCAAACAGAGAGCAATTCAGCCAAAAAAAGCGAAGATCGCAAATCGGTAATGGTACCTAAGATAATCGTCGTTGCCATTGATGCGGGACATGGCGGCAAAGATCCTGGTGCGATTGGTTACATGGGAACGCAAGAAAAAGATGTAACGCTGGCAATTGCCCGCAAGTTGAAAGAACGAATTGACAAAGAGCCTAATATGCGTGCAGTGCTCACACGAGACAATGATCACTATATTTCATTGCCACAGAGACGCATCAACGCACGCCGCGCCAATGCCGATCTATTTGTCTCGATTCACGCCGATGCCAATCCTAAATCGCATGCTCATGGTTCATCCGTATTTACACTCTCGGAACACGGCGCTACGTCTACCACCGCAAGTTGGTTAGCCAACAAGGAAAACAGTGTAGACAACGATCTGATGGGCGGCATTGACATCACATCCAAATCGCGAGACTTAAAAGAATTGTTGCTCGATTTATCACTCAATGCAGCCATCAATGACAGCGTCAAACTGGCTGATGCGGTGTTAAAACAACTAGGAAAAATCAATCATTTGCATAAAAGAAACGTTGAGCAAGCGGGATTTGCCGTATTGAAATCACCCGATATTCCCTCCATTTTAGTTGAAACCGCTTTTCTGAGTAATCCTAGCGAAGAAGAAAAACTACGCAGCCAAGATTATCAAAACAAAATGGCCAATGCAGTCTTCATGGGAATTAAAGGATATTTTGCCAATAACCCTTCACTGACTCGCGCCGAGATGGCGCAATAAAAGCAAACGGCGATCATTACCTGGGCTCTTTGTCAGCACGCGACTGTTGCTTATACGTTTCATACGAAGTGTTGGTACTCGACAGGCAGCGGCTGCGCTCCTGTTGATCGATAAACTTGTTGCATTCATTTCGCTGCCATGCTTGACCAGTACTGTACAGTTGCTGAGTGGTACAACTAGTTCCAGCGATGAGCAGCAATGCTGCGATGCCGATGGTTGGAATACGGCGTGACGTCATTTCGTTCATTTGATGCATCCGGTGGTGACAACGTTAACCATCCAACTCACCCCAAAACGCTCGGTGAGCATGCCGAAGCGCGGCGACCAGAAGGTTTTGGTCAGCGGCATTTGCACTTGACCACCATCGGAGAGTGCGGAAAAATAGCGATCCGCTTCGGTTTCGGTGGCAACTGAGATGGGCAGTAAGAAACCTTTAAATTGCGTTTCCACCTCGCAACCATCTGAAGCCATCAAAACATTACCGGCGATACGGAAGCTGGCATGCATGATTTTGTTTTCAAAACCAGGCGGCAGCATGCCGGGCGGCGTGGAATCAGGGCTTTCACTAAAGCGCATCAACATATCGATCTGCGCGCCCAAAGCGGTATGGTAGAATTCAAGCGCTTCTTCGCAGCGTCCACCAAACATTAAATAAGGTTGAATTGCGGGGTTGGTCATGTTGACTCCTTGGAATTGAATCGCTCCGTGTTTTCCAGAGACTATTTGTTCGGGGTCAGACTGAATCAACTGACTCTTTCAATTGGCGATAATATGCCATTCCAAATTCTGCTGGTGGAATATTTTCAATCGGCTCCACTAGTTGTGTGATTGTTGAATCAGCTCATTCATTCCAAAGCAACAAATTCGATATTGTCAATATTGCATCATGGGCCAAGATGCTTTATGACGTTTGTTTTTAATCTCTTCCGGTTTTATTTGACCACAACATAGGTGGCTGAACTTCGCAATAGACAGGAAGTACGACTCCATCAGCGCCTCTCAACTCGGCGTCAAAATTAAACTTTATCATTCGCATCCTCAAAACTAATTTTGTATCTTTTAAGGTGATATTTTCCGCTCACTACAAAAAAATAGCTGAAAAATACTCACAAACTTACTAATAAATACAAAATTATATTGCAGCAAAAAAATTGCTGAATTTTACAAGAGTTTCTATTTGTTGCGCATGTTTCATCTCTGTTAAACAGAATAAAACGTGCCCGTTCAAAATAGACAACTTCAAATAGAAATAGTGAAGATATTAATTTATTAACTTCATTAGAGAGGAGCAAGTCTATCACTTCAGTAAGTTTCTATTTTTGTCATTCGCGTACAGGTCGTTTGGCCAATTTGCGTTGTAGGGTACGACGGTGCATATTGAGTATTCGGGCCGTGACTGAAATATTGTTATCATTTTCACTCAGAATGCGTTGTATATATTCCCATTCCAAGCGATTGACTGATAAAGGGCTTCCATTGATCGGCATATCAGAATCGCCATGGGTACGTTCAAAGGCTGACATGATTTCGTCCGCATCCACCGGTTTTGCTAAATAATGTGTAGCGCCTAATTTAATCGCTTCGACAGCGGTGGCAATACTTGCGTAGCCTGTAAGCATGACGATACGAGTACCTGAGTCTAAGTTTTTCAATTTTTCAACAAGAACGAGCCCGGATTCATTGGATAACTTCAAATCAACGATCGCATATTCAGCAATTATCGATTCGCATAAATTCAGTGCTTCCTCGATAGTGTGAGCACAAGTAACTTGAAAGCCTCGTTTGGTCATGGCTTTAGCAAGGACATCACAAAATACCGTATCGTCGTCAACGATTAATAAGCTGGGTTTTTCTTCAGGAGGATCTTCTAAAAGCTGATTCATGGTTTGGGTGTGATTAAAGGGAGGACAACTTGCGTACAAGCGCCACCTTGCTCAAGATTAAATAAACGGACACTTCCACCAAAACGTTCAATATTCGCATTGGCAAGAAAAAGACCAATGCCAAATCCTTGACCAGGTTTTTTCGTAGAAAAGAAAGCTTCTCCTGCACGTTCCATGACTTCGGCGGACAAGCCTTCGCCGTCGTCGATGATTTCGAGTTGAAGTTTTTCAGCCGTCCAACTACTTTTGATATCGATGCACTTGATTGAAGCATCCGCAGCATTATTCAATAAATTCAGCAGCGATTGACTCAATAATTGATTATCCATAATTCTCGGTATCGGTTGTATTCCTTCACTGTGATATGTAAATTGGATCGATGGGCGTATCAATTTCCATTTATCCAAAATTTGATCTAAAAATTCATTGACGAGTAATTCGTTGCCTTGCTCAATTCTGGCTTGACCGGCTTTGGCCAACAACTGTGTGAGCGTTTGTTTACAATGAACAATCTGGCCTTTGAGAATATGAATATTATTTTGAAATTCGCTATCTTCTGTATATTCTTGTTGCAATTCGCCTGTAATGACTGCCATCGTGGAAAGCGGCGTGCCTAATTCATGCGCTGCACCAGCGGCTAATGTTCCTAATGCAATAATTTGTTCGTTGCGTAAAGCATGCTCGCGTGCTTTGGCCAAATCACGGTCACGGTCACGAATAGAACTACTCATGCGTACTACAAACCAAGCGATGATGACAGTACTAAGAACAAAAGCTAACCACATTCCTGATACATGCAAGGTAAACTCGATTAAGTGATTCTCGTGATTATGTGGTAATGGAATGTAGACAAACAAAAGAATTGAATAACAAGCGATGGTAACAATGGCCATTACCCAGGTATAGCGCCAAGGCAAAGCTGCTGCTGCAATCGTGAGCGGTAGCAAATACAATGAAATAAACGGATTAGTAGAACCGCCACTAAAATAAAGCAAGCAACTCAATGCTAGGACATCCACTAATAATTGCAAAAAAAATTCGATATTGGTGACAGGTAATTTTTTGTTTAAGCGAAACCACGTCAGAAAATTTATCAACGCAAGTAATACGATGACTGCAATCATTTCTTTCCACGGTAAAGCAATATCGATACTCCAGTAGACAATAGCCACTGTCAAACTCTGTACAACAATAGCGATATTGCGGAGTAAAAAAAGACGCTGCAGATTTTTGCCGAGAGGAGATTTGCTCAGTTCACGAAACATGAAATACAGAAGATAAGAATGAAACGTACCTTAAAAATACGAAACATTAACTCAATTTCGCAAAAATAACTATGTGACAAATTGTCACATAGCAATTAGCTTGCAGTAGTTTAGTCGTTTTTTTTATTATTTTATTGAACAGATAAGCCTTATAGAACTATTTGATTCTACCGTGACATTGCTTGTATTTCTTCCCTGACCCACAAGGACAAGGTTCATTACGGCCGACTTTATCATTGTGACGCACAAATGGTTTGACTTTTGATTGATTTTCGTCCATCTCATCGGAAGCTTTTTCTCCCTCCAATGTTTCATAGCTGGCATGATGATATTCAACGTTTTCAGGTGCATGTAATGTTTCGGTGACCGCTTCCACCTGTTGTTCATTTTTGATCTGCACGGTTAGAAGAATTTTTGTTACTTCATTTTTTACTTCTTCCAACATATTCGTAAACAGCTCAAAAGCTTCGCGCTTGTATTCTTGTTTGGGGTTTTTTTGTGCATAACCACGTAAGTGGATACCTTGTCGCAAATGATCCAAAGCCCCTAAATGCTCGCGCCAATGAGAGTCCAAAGTTTGGAGCATCACCGCACGTTCATAATGATGCATGATATCTGCGCCGACTTGCTCGACTTTGCTTTGATAAGATTCGCTGGCAAGATCAAGGATGCGCTGCAATAAATTTTCTTCATGCAAATTTTGATTTTGTTCGAGCCATTTTTGCAATGGAAAATGCAGTTGATACTCGGAAGCCAGTGTGCGTTCTAAGCCGGGAACATCCCACTGTTCTTCAACGCTTTGTGGTGGTATGTAGGTGTAAAACAAATTAGTCAGAACGCTTTCGCGCATGGCGATAATGGTATCGGTGATATCCGAACCAGCTTCTAGTAGTTCATTACGTTGTTGATAAATGACATTACGTTGATCATTAGCAACGTCGTCATATTCAAGTAATTGTTTACGCATATCAAAGTTTCGCGCTTCCACTTTGCGTTGCGCGTTCTCAATAGCGCGAGTTACCCAAGGATGCTCAATTGCCTCTCCTTCAGGCATTTTTAGACGTGTCATGATATTAGCAACACGATCAGATGCGAAAATACGTAATAGTGGATCTTCTAATGAAAGATAGAAACGACTTGAACCCGGATCGCCTTGCCTGCCTGAACGGCCGCGCAATTGATTATCGACACGGCGAGATTCATGTCGCTCAGTACCAATAATATGCAAGCCGCCTAAGCGCAATATTTCATCGTGAACCGTTTGCCATTGCGACTGTATTGCTTCGGTTTTTTGTTTTTTAGCCTCATCGCTAAGCTGAGCGTCATTACGAATGCGTTCAAGCTCCGGTTCTGGATTGCCCCCCAATACGATGTCAGTGCCGCGTCCAGCCATATTGGTTGCAATGGTTATCATTTTAGGACGTCCCGCTTGTGCAACGATATTGGCTTCACTGGCATGTTGTTTCGCATTTAAAACTTGATGCGGTAATTTTTCACGTTCGAGTAACTTTGAAAGTAACTCATTATTTTCAATCGATGTCGTACCGACCAAAACCGGCTGGCCTTTTTCGTAACATTCCTTAATGCCTTCAACAATCGCGTTATTTTTTTCTTTGGTGGTTTTGAAAACGAGATCCATACGGTCATCTCGTATCATAGGTCGATGTGTTGGAATAATGACGGTTTCTAAACCATAAATTTGTTGAAATTCCGCGGCTTCGGTATCTGCTGTACCGGTCATGCCAGATAATTTGTGGTACATACGGAAATAATTCTGAAACGTAATGGAAGCCAGCGTTTGGTTTTCTTTCTGAATCGCAACGCCTTCTTTGGCTTCCACAGCCTGATGCAATCCATCAGACCAACGGCGTCCTGACATCAGCCGCCCGGTGAATTCATCCACGATAACAACTTCGCCGTCTTGTACGACGTAATGTTGATCTAGAAAATATAAATGATGTGCGCGCAAACCAGCGTTCAGATGATGAATCAACGTAATATTAGCCGGATCATAAAGACTTGAGCCGGCTTTCAACAATCCCGCCTGAGTTAATAATTTCTCTGAATGCTCAAAGCCAGCTTCGCTCAGTGTCACTTGATGCGATTTTTCGTCGACGCTAAAGTCACCAGGACTTTCTTCACTTTCTTGGCGTTGCAGTTTTGGAATAAGTTTGTTTATTTGAATATAAACATCGGTATCTCCTTCAGCCTGGCCAGAAATAATTAACGGTGTTCGCGCTTCATCAATCAAAATAGAATCGACTTCATCCACGATAGCAAAGTTGAGTATCCGTTGCACGCGTTCGCTGGGATGTGTCACCATGTTGTCGCGTAAATAATCAAACCCGTATTCATTGTTAGTTCCATAGGTGATATCTGCGGCATAGGCAGCTTGTTTATCTTCATGCGGCATGTGAGAGTAAATGACGCCTACACCAATGCCAAGAAACTGATAAATTTTCCCCATCCAACCAGCATCACGCTTCGCCAAATAATCATTGACCGTGACAATATGCACACCATTGCCAGACAATGCGTTTAAATAGGCCGGCAAGGTTGCCATTAACGTTTTACCTTCACCGGTACGCATTTCTGAGATTTTTCCACCGTGCAGCACCATTCCACCGATCAGTTGCACATCAAAGTGGCGCATTCCTAAGGTACGCTTTGAAGTCTCCCGAACGACTGCAAAAGCTTCTGGCAATAAAGTATCGAGTGTTTCTCCATTATTTATTCGTTGCTTGAACTCGTCGGTTTTATTCCGTAGCTCGGTATCGGATAGCTGTGCAATCGATGACTCCATGTCATTGATAACGCGCACAGACTGGAAATACTGTTTGATCATTCGATCATTTCGACTACCAAAAATCTTTTTAAGTAGATTGGTTAGCATAGAGTCTTTAATTTTTTACTGAATGAAATAAGTGGAAAACAAAAATCCTAGAATATTCTTCTAGGATTGCTTAGTCGAGTGGAATAGAGACATTGAAAACAAAGAACATTATTAATGTGTTAAATAATCGTTAAAACCAAATGACTACATGAGTCTTTCCCGGATATTGATTACCCTGGTTTTTTAAGAAACTTTGCTGGATTAAGTGATTTGTCATTGTGCCTGATTTCAAAATGAAGATGCGCTCCCGTTGAACGCCCGGTGCTGCCAACTTCCGCTATTTTCTGTCCCTGTAATACAACCTGTCCAAGTTCGACTAATCTTTTCGATGCATGCGCATAACGGCTGACTAAATCATTTCCATGATCGATTTCGATCATATTACCATAATCAGGATGCCGATCAGAGTAAACCACCACTCCGGCTGCTGCTGCTTTAATAGCTGTCCCAACTGACGCTGGGAAATCAACCCCTTCGTGAAATGCTTTTTTCCCGGTAAATGGATCAATTCGATATCCATATCCTGAAGAAAACCAATCAGTGTCAATTGGCATTTCCGAAGGTGCGATTAATTTTAATAGCCGATCATTTCGCAACAATAAATCCAACGCTCCTAATTTATCACTTCTTTCGCTTAATACGTTAGATAGTTCTTCAACTTTATGACTGAATTCACTCATGGTAAATTCGTTATCGGGTAGCGCATGATAGACTCCGCCTTGACCAGCGGACTCTATAAAAAGATCATCAGATTTAATTCCAGAGGTTTCAGCCAGGCGCTGGCCGAGTGCATCTAATTGCATTAACTGCGCTTGCATTTGGCCAAGCTTACTCGCCATACTGTTAAGATTTTCTTGCAAATGCGTTTGAATTTTTTGATGCCGCTCTTCTTGCGGATTAACTAATACAGCCCTTACTGCGGGAAGATCGATTTGATGCGCATAACGAAGTGAAAAGAAATTTAAAATTAACGCGAGAGTCAAAACCACGCATAGCACTGCACCAGATATTAATATAACATTTGTTTTAGTAAGTGCTATTTTCTTAGTTCGGTTTGAATTATTAGAAATAAAAATGATGTTCATATAAAAATGATGCCCTATATAATTATTTTCGAATAAAAAGATGACATCGCAAAAAATCAATGCTTATCTTGATACCCTCAGTGAAACGCCACAATATAAAAATCTCTTTTCTCGAGCAAACACACTCTACGAGAGCCAATTAATATTGGCGAAATTTATTCCAGAAAAACTATCACCTTATTGTTATCTCAGTAAAACTAACGATGGTGAGTTTACGATCATTGTCAAAAATGGTGCTGTGGCAGCAAAGCTCAAGCAACTTTCTCCTTCATTGCTTTGTAAATTGCAAAAGATAGGATGGAAAATTACTTCAATTCACGTATTGGTGCAAGGGGATTTCTTTAAGGAAAATGTGTATCCTCATGAAAAACAAACGACTACAAAAAAACAAATTTTCAATCGGGTGGCATACAAGAGCTTTGATGAGTTGATCAACAACTCTAATGATAGTCCAATGATAAGCACGATCCGGTCTTTTTTGCACAAACATAAAAGTAATTAATATGAGTCGGGATATTCATAACGCTATTTTTAATGGGAATTTGATTCCTGAGTTTTTTAAGCTTTACTATTTAACAGTGCTGCACAATTTATGTGTATTCATATAGGGGTGATTTAATGAAATCTATTGCAACGTTAGGGATGTCGATAATGTTTTTATTATGGTTATCGGGTTGTGCAAGCACAAAACCGATTCTGTACCCGAATAAACATTACAATTCTGTTGGACAAACGGCAGCAGAGGCTGATGTCGAAGCTTGTAGGCAGCTCGCAGAATCTGCTGGCGCTAAAGAAGGCAGTGAATCGGCGGCAGGTAGAGTCGCGACTAGCACTGCAATGGGAGCGGGAATGGGAGCAGCAGGTGGCGCAGTAGGAGGCGCTATTTCTGGCGCTGCAGGACATGGCTCTTTAATTGGCGCTGCAAGTGGCGCAGCGATTGGGTTATTACGTGGAATATTTTATGCGGCGAGACCCACTCCACCGAATCAAGCCTATGTCAATTTTGTATATCGATGCTTACAAGAAAAAGGGTATGAAGTCACGGGCTGGCAGTGATTGATTTTTTCATCGTACATCACTCACCATTTAGCAATTTTTTGTAAATCTATTTTTTGTTTTTACAATTCCAAGAAATAGGGGGTTAATATTTCCAGTGAGAGTAATATCTTTGCGACTTTTCCTCGTAGTTAGTTCGTCTTCAAGTACCTAAGCATAAATTACGGGTAAAAAATGTAATTTATCATTGATTGCCGCTATATTGGCATGTGATATCAATATACTACCTTAAAAAATACTCTATGGAGGTGGATCATGATGAACAAGGAACTTTCTTTCGAAGATGATAATGATGATGGCGATGATGTTTATTCTGTAGAAGATTTCACCGACGATAACGATCTCTTGATCGATAGTCAAATTTCTGAAAATAGATTCGCAGAAATCATCGATGAATTCGAAGTATCTAATGATTTTTATGATAATGAAGAAGTGAATGATTTTCCTATAGACTTAGATTCTGACGTCTATGATCCACTCGATTTACATTAATAAATTTGCATTAAAATCATACTTCCTTCAAATCATAAGAAGCTAACCATAAGCAGTTTTTTGCACAGCAATTCCGCATCAAGATGCGGAATTTGCGGAACTGTTTTTTCTGTCCTCATTAATTCCACATCTTCATAGCAAAAGCTATTTAATATAGCTTTTACGTCGTAATGGTTATGATATACTTCAGGCCTTTATAGTTGTCTGGGATGAATTCTATCGAACCGCAAAAAATGTCCCATACAGATAATAATATTTTTCAATAACATTTAGGGATAAGGTAGATATCTGTTTTTGACAGAACTTTCCTGAGACATCATTAATGGGGGATGGTTGAACATGGCGGATAGTTTTAGTATAAACGAGAGAATGAGTGGCAGACGGAAGTTTCTGGTCGCTGTCACTTCTGTAGCAGGAGGGGTCGCAGGGGCTGCAATTGCAACCCCTTTTTTATTGAGCATGATGCCTAGCGAGCGAGCAAAAGCTGCTGGTGCTCCAGTTGAAGTAGATATTTCCAAGCTTGAACCTGGAATGTTATTAATGGTTGAATGGCGCGGAAAAGTTGTCTGGGTTTTGAAGCGAACTCCGGAAATGCTAGCGAGTTTGACAAAGATTGAAGGTGAATTGGCAGATCCGGCTTCAGAAAAGAAACAGCAACCAGAATACGCAAAAAATGCCACACGCTCGATTAAGTCAGAAATTCTGGTAGTTGAAGGCGTATGTACCCATTTAGGATGCTCGCCAGTTTTCAGAAAAGATATCGCTCCGGCGGATCTTGGTCCCGATTGGCAAGGCGGTTTTTTCTGTCCATGCCATGGCTCAAAATTTGATTTGGCTGGTCGTGTCTACAAAAGCGTTCCTGCACCAACAAATATGGTTGTTCCTCCTCATACCTATCTTACTGACAGTCAACTTTTAATTGGATCCGAAAGTGAAGGGGCGGCATAAATGAGTATATATAATTCTATGATTGCATGGATCGATAAACGTTTTCCTTTAACATCTAATTGGAAAGCACATCTATCAGAATACTATGCGCCAAAAAATTTCAATTTCTGGTATTACTTTGGTTCATTAGCTCTTCTAGTTCTGGTAAATCAAATAATAACCGGTATTTTTCTGACGATGAATTACAAGCCTGACGCGAGTTTGGCATTTTCATCAGTTGAATATATTATGCGCGACGTGGAATATGGCTGGTTAATCCGGTATATGCATTCTACCGGCGCATCGATGTTTTTTATCGTAGTCTATCTGCACATGTTTCGCGGCATGATGTATGGTTCATACCGAAAACCTAGGGAACTACTATGGCTTGTCGGGATGGGAATTTTCTTTATTCTCATGAGCTTGGCATTCACGGGGTATATTTTACCTTGGGGACAAATGTCTTACTGGGGTGCTCAAGTTATCGTCAGTATGTTTGGCGCGATTCCAGTGATCGGCGAAACACTACAACAATGGCTGTTGGGTGATTTTACTTTATCAGATGCGGCGCTTAATCGTTTCTTTGCTTACCATGTTGTAACATTACCGGGTTTATTAATCGTTTTGGTTTTTGTGCATATTTTGGCATTGCATGAAACAGGTTCCAATAATCCAGATGGCATCGAAATCAAAGCTAACAAAAACCCAAAAACAGGAATCCCTGTCGATGGAATTCCCTTTCATCCCTATTACTCCGTAAAAGATATCGTGGGTGTTGTCGTATTCTTGATCGTTTTCTGTGGCATTATTTTCTTCGCTCCAGAGATGGGAGGATATTTCCTCGAGTATAATAATTTTGTACCTGCGAATACGTTACAAACCCCTGATCACATCGCGCCAGTCTGGTACTTCACGCCTTATTACTCTATGTTGCGTGCAGTTACTGTAAATTTTTTAGGCATAGATGCGAAGCTTTGGGGAGTGATTTTGATGGCAGGATCTGTGGTTATTTTTTGCTTCATGCCATGGTTAGATAGAAGCCCTGTGAAATCAATACGGTATAAAGGCCCATACTTCAAAACGGCTTTGACACTTTTTGTGATCAGTTTCTTTGTATTAGGATGGTTAGGTACAAAATCACCAACACCTATGTACACATTATTAGCACAAATTTTTACGGTCGTTTATTTTGCATTTTTTATATTGATGCCTTGGTATAGCAAAATAGATAAAGTTAAACCTGAGCCAAAAAGATTGGTGAAAGAGTAAAAAAATGAAGAAAATAACAATTACCAGTTTCATATTTATTTTTTGCTTGGCTTCATTCGAATTGTTTGCTGCAGAGTCAAGCATTCCATTGGATAAAGCTCCGGTAGATATTAAGGATAATGCTTCTTTACAAAGAGGTGCTGAAAGCTTCGTAAATTATTGCTTGACTTGTCATGGCGCTAACTTTATGCGTTATAACCGTCATCGAGATATCGGTTTTACCAATGAACAGATTCTCGATAAGTTGGTGCATACAGGTCAAAAAGTCGGTGATTTGATGCAGTCCGCAATGAGAAAAAAAGAGGGTGAGGAGTGGTTTGGGGTTGTTCCTCCTGATTTATCAGTAATTGCTCGCTCAAGAGGTGCGGATTGGCTGTATAGTTACTTAAGAGCATTTTATCGCGATGAATCTACTGCAACAGGGTGGAATAATTTGGTTTTTGATCGTGCAGCAATGCCTCATGTGCTTTATCAATTACAAGGCGAGCAAAAATTAATTGTAAAAACGAGCGATAAAGGAGAACAAAAAACTTTATCGTTAGATAAACCGGGTAAGTTAACAACCGCAGAATTTGATAAATTTGTCGGTGATTTGGTAAATTACTTAGTTTATCTCGGTGAACCGCATGCAAATTCTCGTATAGATTTAGGAATAAAAGTAATGATTTTCCTGTTAGTCATGTTAATCTTAGCCTATGCACTAAAACGAGAATATTGGAGAGACATTCACTAGAAGTTTCTTATTGCAATTTTAATGTCGATCAAATGAAATAGTTTTAAGAGAATAGAAGCTATGATGACGTTGTATTCAACGGTTACTTGTCCATATAGTCATCGTTGCAGGATTGTTTTGCACGAAAAAGATATGGATTTTCAGGTAATCGATGTTGATCCTAATAGTAAGTCAGAGGATCTGGCTTTAATTAGTCCACATGGAAAGGCGCCCGTTCTTGTTGAAAGAGATTTAGTCTTGTATCAATCAAATATCATTAATGAATATATTGATGATCGCTTTCCCCATCCGCAATTAATGCCAGCAGATCCTGTAATGCGTGCACGCGCACGATTAATGTTGTATCGTTTTGAGCAAGAGTTGTTTTGTCATATTGCGGCATTCGATGGTGTAGATCAGAAAAAAATTAGTGAAGCACGTACTACCTTGGCTAATAATCTAACTATGCTATCTCCAATTTTTGACAAACAAAAATTCATGCTGGGAGATGAGTTTTCTATGTTAGACGTTGCGATTGCACCTCTGCTGTGGCGTTTAGAGCACTTCGAAATCCGCCTGCCTAAACAAGCGGTTTCCTTGTTAAAATACTCGGAACGGCTATTTAGTCGACCTCTGTTTATTGATGCTCTATCAGCATCAGAAAAAATAATGCGTAAATGAGATTAAAGAATAGTTCAAATAAGCCCTATTTAATTCGTTCGATCTATGATTGGTGCGTTGATAGCAATTTTACCCCTTATATTTCTGTTATAGCTTTTCCAGAATTAGATATACCTGAAAGATATTTGAAGAATGATGAAATAATTTTTAATATTAGTCATAAGGCAGTCAATAATTTAAATATTGATAATGATTTTCTATGTTTTATTGCACGTTTTAACGGTATACAAAAAGAATTGGAAATTCCTATGAAAGCAATAAAAGGAATATTTGCTAAAGAAGTCAATCAAGGAATACTGTTTTCTTTAGAAACACAAAATGAAGAGTTATCACTGACATTAGAAGATGAGAGTATTCCCGCAACTACTTATACCCAATCAAGAAAAGCTTATAAAAAACCGCATTTACGCGTTGTCAAATGATAGGTTTTATTAAACCTTAAATGGTACGTGCCGGCATAGCTCAGATGGTAGAGCAGCTGATTTGTAATCAGAAGGTCCCGAGTTCGATTCTTGGTGTCGGCACCATAAAATCAATGGCTTGAATTTTCATGCAAGCTATTTTTGTTTCCGGGGTTACGCTGGGGTTACATCGCAACAATCTAGCAACCATTTCTAGGACACTCTTTTACTTTCTTTCCAAGCGATCAAATCAGATATTTTGTACCTGACCTTGCTACCTATTTTGTAGAAAGGGATAGTTTCTTTCTTTGTGCAGCGCCATGAAGCAAGCGTATTTATTTTTACTCCGATAATTTGTGCGGCCACCACTGGATCAACCTCTTCCGTGTTTTTGCTGGACTCAATTATTTTGCTTAAGGTTAAGTTTTTTTCGCTCATCTATCTAGCTCCAATACTTTTCAAATTTACGTGAACTCTTTCCTCTCAATTAATGGCTTCGTTGTTAC